>Ga0316190_10000242_pt1 | contig 36424 bp, 29 predicted proteins | sample Eddworburrow2_MG_FD_204929 | JGI IMG/M metagenome (GOLD analysis project Ga0316190, IMG submission 204929) | Coastal sediment microbial communities from Maine, United States - Eddy worm burrow 2 | ecosystem: Environmental > Aquatic > Marine > Coastal > Sediment | place: USA: Maine | collected...
TCTTGCTGGTCACGGACGGCGATGCCAAGGCCCTTGCCGTGCTCGAACAGGCCCTGCGCCTGGAAGAACGCGTGCTGCGTTACATGACCACGCGCCTGGAAGAGCTCTCCGACCAACCGTCGCCGATCATCCGCCGCCGCGAGGCGGCCACCCAACAGGCGGCGGAAGCTGATGCCGCCAAGCTGGAGACGGCTGAAGCGCCGGCCCAGGAACCGGCCAAGGAAGAAGCCGCGGCTGCCGGCGATCCCGCGAGCAGTGAAACCTCTGAAGCCTCGGCCAAGGAGGAAGCTGCTGAAGCAGCGCCTGAGGCAGAGGCCGAGGAGGCTGCCGCCAAGCCCGAAGAGTCGGCCAAAACCAAGGGTGAGGAAGCCGCTGCCTGAGCTAAACCACGTTCAGCTTTGCGGTCGGTTGGATGAGGTCGAGCAGCGTTGGACGGCGGACGGCGGCATGGCCGTCAATGCATTATTGATTGTTCCGCGCACCGCCGTTGCTTCGGAGAGACGCGTCGGAGAGCACGAGCAGCCCTTGCCGCTCAGAGCGCATGGCGAGCAGGCCCGGCTACTCCAGGAGAACAGCGGCAAGAAGGTTGAAATCACAGGGCATGTTAGAAGGCGCTTGTATCAGCGTCACCAGCAAACCCATTGGGGGCAGGTGGAAATCTGGGTAACGGACTGCCTTCCCATACATCAGGAGGTCTTAGATGACTGAGCAAGTTGCTAGCAGCACTGAAAAAACGGCTGAGGCCCCGGCTAGAAGGAGCGGGCCGCCGGCTGCGGGCGGGCGTGAAGGCGCACCGGCCCAGCGCGCAGGCGGTTTTCGCCGCCGGCCACCAAGGCGACGCAAGTTCTGCAAATTCTGCGCCGACAAGAGCCTGACCATTGATCACAAGGATCCCGATCTGCTGAAACAGTTCGTCACCGAGCGCTATAAGATCGTGCCAGCCCGGGTAACGGGCGTGTGCGCCAAACACCAGCGTTCCCTGACCATGGGGATCAAACGGGCGCGTGTGCTGGCGCTGCTGCCATACACCACCCTGCATCACGATTGATTCAGCAACTCCCTTGCTGTCCAAGGTGAATGACGGGCCGGTAAGCTCCAGCGCATCCCGGCAAATGCCGGCGATACTGGATCGGATACTTACACGGCGATTGCCCTGCGCCGCCATCGCGGCGTTGATGTATACGTCCGTGTTGTGGTTGCCGGTATTTGGCATCGCGGCCAATCTGTTGACCGTGGCCCTGTTTGCCCTGGTGTGCTTTGGCGGCGGAGTCACATTCGCCTTGCAGGTGGGGGCGCTGGCGGCGGTGGGAGTCGGCCTGATTACCCAGTCTTGGGGATCGGGCTTGATGATGCTGTTTTTATACGCTCTGTTGCCAATCGCCGCCGCGTGGACGCTGCCCACCTCACGCGATGCCGCCAACGGTCTGCGCCTGCTGGCAGTAGGCCTCGGCGCGGCAACCCTGTTATTCATGCTCGTCGGCGCGGGCGAGCAAGACCTGTCGCTGCAAGCATTCAGCCACCAATTGCTGAACCCGCTGTTTGAGAACCTTGAGCAGGCCAGCCTGCCGGCGGAAGCGGATATTGGCCAGTTGCAGACTTTGACCGCTCAGGTGTTGCCGGGCGCAACGGCCGCCATCATGTGGTTTGCCTGGATGGGCAGCCTATTTATAGGCCGAAGCTTTGCCGTAAAGTATGGCTTTTACCCTACGGCCCCAACGCCGCTTTCGTACGTCCGCTTTGGCTTTGGCGAGATGCTGCTGCTGGCGCTGGCCCTGGTGCTGTATCTCGTGGCCGGCGACTCGGTAGCAGCGTATATCAGTCTGAATGCTGCCATTTTGCTGGCGGGCGTATATGCTTTGCAGGGGCTGGCCATTGCCCATGTTTGGGCGTCCAGACGCAAACTGCGCATATTTCTCTGGCTGCTGTATCCGTTTATCTTGATGCAGCCGGTGATCGTATTGCCCTTGATCATCATGGGGCTACTGGACACTTGGTTTGATTTTCGCCGGCTCAGCAGGCCGGTCTCAGGAGAGGAATGATGGAATTGATTCTTATGGAACGCATCGAAAGGCTCGGCAACGTTGGCGATGAGGTCAGCGTGCGTGCGGGCTTTGGCCGCAACTACCTTTTGCCTCAAGGCAAGGCGGTGGAGGCCAACGATGCCAACCGCACATTGTTTGAGCGTCGGCGTCATATTCTCGAGTCGCAGCAAAAAGACGAGTTGGGCAGGACTGAAGCCCAGTCCAAGGCCATGGCCAAGCTGGAGCTGACGGTGAAACGCGCCGCCTCGGATGCGGAACATCTGTATGGCTCAGTCAGCACCCATGATCTGGCTGAACTGTTGTCCGAAGCGGGTTTTGCCGTCGAGCGCCGCCAGATTTTGCTGGATGATCAGATCAAGACCGTGGGCGAGCACGCCTTCAGGGTGCGTCTGCATCCGGACGTGACTGCCGAGCTTAGCGTTACGGTCGAGGCTGAAAGCGATTGAGCCAACCGGTTCCCTTACGAGAGGCTAGCGCCTTAAGGGAACGGATTCCGCCACATTCCCTGGATGCGGAACGGGCGGTGCTGGGCGGAGTCATGCTCGACCCCGATGCCCTAGAGCGCCTGGAAGGCAATCTGGTGGCCGAATATTTTTATGTTGAGGCGCACCAGCTGATTTTCGGCTCCATGCTTGAGCTTTCGGCCGCTGGCCAACCGGTCGACGCCCTTACGATCAAGGATTATCTGGAGCAGCGGGACAACCTGCAGCGCTGCGGCGGCGAAGTTTATCTCGGCGATATCGTCGAGTCCGTGCCCAATGCCGCCAATATTTCAGGCTATGCCCAGATCGTTCGCGACCGCGCCGTGCTTCGCTATATTCTCCGGGCGTGCGGCGATGTCAGCCAGGATATTTATACAAAACCAGATTACGCCGTAGATGATCAGCTCGACCAGGCCGAGCAGAAGATTCTGAAAATCGCCGAGGATTTCGAGCGCTCGCGGCCAGGCTTCGCCAAGATTCGCGAACTGATGGTGAAAACCTACAAGCAGCTTGAAACCCGCTACGCCGAGCAGAAACCCATCACGGGCATCACTACCGGCTTCGCCGATCTGGATGAAATGACCTCCGGCCTGCAACGCAGTGATCTTCTCATCATCGCCGGCCGACCAAGCATGGGCAAAACCGCTTTTGCCATGAACCTCGCCCGCAACGCCGCCTTTGAATCGGACGCCAAGGAACCGGTGGCCATGTTTTCTCTGGAAATGTCCTCCGACCAGATCGCCATGCGCTGGCTGGCGGCTGAGGCGCGGGTGAACATGAAAAACCTGCGAACGGGCCGTTTTTCCGCCGATGACTGGCGCAAGCTGGCTACGGCCTCAGGCGCCCTGGCCGAATCGCCTATCCATGTGGACGACACGCCAGCTATCTCCGTGCTCGGTATTCGCTCCAAATGCAGACGCTTGAAGCACGAGTTGGGCGGCCTTGGCCTGGTGATAATCGATTACCTGCAATTGATGAGCGGCCGGATAGATGCCGAGCGCCGCGATCTGGAAATCAGCGAGATTACTCGCTCGCTCAAGGGTCTGGCCAAGGAACTGGATGTACCAGTGGTCGCCCTGTCCCAGTTGAACCGTTCACTGGAATCGCGCGCCGACAAGCGGCCGATGATGTCTGACCTGCGCGAATCCGGCGCTATTGAGCAGGATGCCGACGTGATCATGTTTATCTACCGTGACGAGGTGTACAACCCGAAACCGGAGAATGAAGGCTTAGCCGAAGTGATCGTCGGCAAACAGCGCAATGGCCCAACGGGCACGGTGAACCTCACCTTCCTCAAGGAATACACCCGCTTCGAGAGCCACTCAGGCCGCACCGGCTTTGACGATTAGGCGCGCTTCGGTGGCACTCGGGCAAGCCTGTTAACACGCATGAGCCGGCCCACATCCGCGCAAATCAACCTCGCCCATCTCCGCCATAACTACCATGTGCTGCGTAAGCGGGCTGCCCCCGCGAGGACCATGGCCGTGGTCAAGGCCGAAGCTTATGGCCATGGCCTGGACATTGTCGCGCCAGCCCTGCATGCCGAGCACTGTCTTGATTTCGCCGTAACCGATACCGCCGAAGGCGCGCGTCTCAGAGAGATTTTGCCTGACGACAAGGTGAGCATCGCCCTGCTCTCTGGCGTGTTCGACAGTGAAGACGCCACAGCGGCGGCCGACCTCGGTTTGAACCCGGTTATTTCAGACGACTGGCAGCTTGAGCTGTTGCGCGAGGCCTGCTTTTCGGGCCAGGCGTGGCTGAAGGTGGAAACCGGCATGCACAGATTGGGCGCGCATGACGCCGAAGCCCTCTATGGCAAGATGCGAAAGGCCGGCATCGGCATCGCCGGCATCATGTCGCATCTGGCTTGCGCTGATACGCCGGATCACCCACTGAACGCCACTCAGGTGGCGAGTTTCGCGCGGATTCATGCTCGACTTGGCAATGATCTGCCGGCAAGCCTTTTAAACAGCGCCGGCATCGCGGCCATGGCCAAGCATCACGGGGACGTCGTCAGGCCGGGCATTGCCCTGTATGGCGTGGAGCCGGTGGCATCCATCCTGCTGGGACTTAGGCCCGTGATGCGTTTGTCTTCACGCATCATGGCCGTGCATGAACTTACTCCCGGTGACTCAGTCTCCTATGGAGCTACCTACACAGCGACTGAGGCCGGGCGCATTGCCGTGGTTGCAGCCGGCTACGGCGACGGCCTACCCAGACGCCTGTCCAATACCGGATTCGCCATTTGGCGGGGGCAGAGGCTGGCCATCATCGGCCGTGTGTGTATGGATTACTGCATGCTGGACATCGGCAATCATCGAGCTGACATCGGCGATGCCGTCGAACTCTGGGGTGAGCACCTGTGGGCCGGCGAGGTGGCTGAGCAGGCGGGTACCATCGCCTACGAGTTATTCACTGGCGTGGGTACGCGTGTGCCGCGTCAGGCCGTGGAGACCTTCGCATAATGGGCGTGCTGCAGCATGTCGGGGCTGCTACCGAGTCAACCCTGGCCCGGCTTGGCCTGTATTTCGGCATTCTCGGGCAGGTATCCAGGCGCATGATGGTCCCGCCCTGGTATCCCAGGCTGGTCATCACCCAGGCGGAAATGATCGGCGTACAGTCGCTGCCAGTGGTGCTGCTGACCGCCCTGTTTACCGGCATGGTGCTGGCGCTGCAATCCTATATCGCTCTTCATCGCTTCGGGGCTGAGAGCATGGTGGGAACCATCGTATCATTGTCGATGCTGCGCGAATTGGGACCGGTGCTGGTCGGCCTGATGGTAGCTGGTCGCGTGGGCGCCTCATTCGCAGCTGAGCTCGGCACCATGCGCGTGACCGAACAAATTGCGGCGCTATGGACCCTGTCCACCGATCCGCTTCGTTACCTCATTATGCCGCGCGTCATTGCCGCTGTGTTGATGATGCCACTGCTCGTCGTGTTGGCCGATATCATGGGCGTATGGGGTGGCTATCTCATCAGCACCTACCTGCTGGATCAGAACCCCACCGTATATGCTGATCAGGCCGTTCGGTATTTGGAATTGGAGGATGTCTATTCGGGCCTGTTCAAGTCTACGGTGTTCGGCCTGATCATCGCCGTTGTCAGTTGCTCCGAGGGCTTTTTCTGCCGTGGCGGCGCCCAGGGTGTCGGCTCCGGCACTACGCGAGCCGTGGTCGTTTCCTGCATGAGCATCCTTATTTCAGACTTCTTTCTTACGGCATGGCTGTTTCAATGAGCGATCCCATTATCCAGTTGCGCGACGTGCGCAAGACCTTTGATGGACGCAAGGTTCTCGACGGCGTTGACCTGGATATCATGCGCGAGCAATCCACCGTCGTCATCGGTATGTCAGGCAGCGGCAAGAGCGTACTGCTCAAGTGCATACTTGGCCTGGAGAAACCCGATGCCGGTGAAGTCATCATCGATGGCGAAGACTGGCTGTCGCTGTCTGCCGAGCAACAACTGAAACAAATGCACCGGGTGGGCATGCTCTTTCAGGGTGCGGCACTGTTTGATTCCCTCCCCGTATGGGAGAACGTCGCCTTCGCGCTACTTCGGCGGGGCGAAAGCGCGGCTTCAGCTCGTGATCGCGCCACCGAGGTGTTGGCCTGGGTTGGCCTGCCCGATGTCGAAGAAAAGATGCCGGCCGAGCTTTCAGGCGGTATGGCCAAGCGCGTGGGCCTGGCCCGCGCCATCTGCCACAGGCCGGATATCATCTTCTTTGACGAGCCGACGACCGGGCTGGACCCGATGATGGCCGACGTGATCAATCGCCTCATCGTGCGGCTGAAAACCGAGTCGCGCATTACCGCGGTCTCCATCACCCACGACATGAAAAGTGCGCGCATGATCGGCGATACCATCGCCATGCTGTACCAGGGACGCATTCATCGGCAGATTTCACCCATGCAGATCGACAGCGACCGGGATCCCATCCTGCGCCAGTTCATCGACGGCCTGGCCGAAGGCCCCATTCCGCTCAACGGTGACACGGCTGGCGGCGAGAGGGCTACGGCATGAATGCGCAGGCGAGGCTTGGCGCCTTCGTTCTTATTGCCCTGGTACTGCTGGTCCTGGCCAGCGGCAGAATCGCCAAGATTTCGTGGTTTGCCCAAGAGGACCGCCTCATCGAAATTGCCTTTAATGATGTCCTGGGCCTGGAGGCGCTGGCCGACGTGCGTTTCGCCGGTTTGCGCGTGGGCACGGTTAAATCCATCGAGTTGCGCAACAACCGCCCCATTGTCCAGCTCGAACTCGATGCCGACTTCTTCTTGCCCGCATCCACGCGTGCATCCATCGGCAGCGGCGGCCTGGTGGGCGAGAAGTATCTGGCCCTGTATGCCGAACCGAGCGATAAGAGACCGCTACCGCCGGATGCCACGATTCCGGTCGATATCGGCGGAGACATCGACACATTCATCGCCAAAATGACCGGCGTCGTCGTCGAATTCCAGGAAATGGCCAATCAAATCCGCTCTGCCTTCAATGCCGAGGACGAGGGTGTGGCCTTCTCCACCATGGTGGTCAACACCAACAAGGCCGTCACAGCCTTGGCGGAGACATTGGCCGAGAACCGGGAAGCACTGACCGCCACCATTGATTCCCTGCGCGGTACGAGCAAGGCTCTGGAAACAAGCGTACCGGATATCGCCAAGGATTTGCAGCGCCTGAGCCATGATCTGGCGGAAATGATCGACATGAACCGGGACAACCTGGAGTTAGCCGCAGGCAAACTTCCCGAGGCCATCGAGGCCGGCCAAAGCTTCTTCGAGGACAGTCAAAAGACCATCACGTCGGTCGATGACGCGATGCGCCGCGCCGACGACATGCTCGTTGAAAACCGGGAAAACCTTTACCGCCTGATCTTTGAGATGCGCAAGGCAGCGGAAAATCTGGAGGTAATGTCCGGTGACCTCAGGCGCAATCCATGGAAGCTTCTCAACGAGAAACCCGAGGTGCCTCCATCGCCACGCGCCAAGCAGGAAAAACTGGAAGAAATGCTCTTAACCACGGGTAAGATGGGTGTCACTCCGGCTCGCCGTTAGATTCTTCCTAATGCTGCTACCGCTGTGCGTGTGCACCGCCTGCGCCAGCACAAAGGCTCCAAGCTATTTCGAAGCGGCAATCGAGCATCATGACGCCGGCCGCGAAACAGAGGCCAGGCGCGATCTACGCATGGAACTGGAGAAGCGGCCTGATAATCTCGAGGCGCGCTACGACTTAGCCGTTCTGCTGGAAAACATCGCCAGGGATGATGATGCGCGGCACATGTACGAGGAAAACATGCGCCGTGGCATGCATCTACCCACCGTCGTCAACCTGAGCGCCTTGCATCGCAGGCAGAATGAGCGCGCCATGGCAGCAAGGCTGCTTGAACAGGCGGCGAAACACTTCGCGTCTGAGGCCGTGCCCTTCTATCTGCTGGCCGACATGGCCGTGGAAGATGGCGACGGAGAAGTAGCCGAAAAGATGTTCAAACGCGCCATAGCAGCGGATGGGACCAATGGTTTCGCCCGTACCCGCTATGCCACCTTCCTCTTTGAGCGCGGGCGTATGGATGAAGCGCAAAAGCAAGCCCGCCGGGCCGTCGAGATTCTTCCCTTTTGCGCCAGTTGCTGGCGCACCCTTGGCGATGTGCTGATCAAGGCTGGAGACGGCAAGCACGCGCTGGAGGCTTTTCAGCGCAGTGCGGCGATTGAACCGGGTGAGAATATCCGCCAGCGCATCGAGCAGGCACGCCAACTCGCGGCGGACCAGTAACAACACACATGCTAACCCATGTAGTCAGCCGTCAATGTGACAAGACCGGCTATACTTTGGCCATGGCTAGGAATCGAGCCCTAAGGATTTTGGCGACCGAACCGCGATGAATACGCCTCCACGGGTTTCGTTTTCTCCATCCACATTGGGCTCACTCGGTGTGGAGATGGAATGGTTCACAGTGAATAACGACAACGGCATGCAGACGCCCGCAGCCGAAGCCTATCTGGCTGAAATACCACAAACGCCGCGCATTAAGCAGGAGCTATTCACCTCCATTCTTGAAATCAACACGGAAATCCATCACGCCAGCCAGGCCTGCGTCGATGAGTTGCAAGCGCTGTATAGCCAGGCGGCAAGGGGGATTACCGCGCACAATGCCAGCCTGCTGGCCTCAGGCACCCACCCCTTCTCCAACTGGCACGATCAGACGACCAGCAAGGATGAGCGATATGATCGCCTGGTTGATCGGCTGCAATGGGTGGCCAAGCGCTTCAATATCTGTGGTATCCATGTGCATATCGGTATGCCCAGTGGCGATACCTGCATCCACTGCATGAACGCACTGATGCCGGTGTTGCCCGCCTTTCTCGCCATTTCCGCCAACTCGCCTTTCTGGCGCGGCATGGACACCGGTCTGCACGCCTGCCGCATCAAGGTATTTGAGGGTTTAAGCCAGGGTGGCATGCCCTTTTATTTTGACCACTGGAAGGACTTCGAGCATTGCGCCGGCCGGCTCATCGCCACCGGCAGCATCGATTCGATTCGTGATATCTGGTGGGAAATGCGTCCGCATCCCGATTTTGGCACGCTGGAGATTCGCATCGGCGACATGCCGGCCAGCAAGGAGGATGCCCTGGCCTACATTGCCTATGTCCGCGCCGAGGTGATGGCGGCGGCACACAAGCCGAAGCCGGTGATCGTGCATCCATCACTGATCCGTGAGAACCGCTGGCGCGCCTGCCGTTATGGCACGAAGGCGGACATGATCGATCCCGAAACCGAGCAGCTCGTACCCATGCTCGACTGGATCGCCGGCCGCCTCGATAAGCTGCACGGGGCGGATGAGGAAGATTTGGCCTTGATTGCCGCCCGCCTGGAGCACTGGCGCAAACATGGCGATGGCGCCGACCGGCAACGGCGCATCCATGCACGAAACGCCGAGCCCATGGCCATGATGCAGGCCATGCGCGAGGATGGTTGGCATGAAGGATAAGCTCGACGCCAGGCTGCTGGCGCAGCACGTAGCGAACGCCATGGTGCAGGTGATCGACCTGCGCCGGCACCTGCACCAGCATCCGGAGCTCTCCGGCGCTGAAATCCACACCGCCAGGCACATCAGCGAACGGCTCAAAGCCGCGGGCATTGATGTCCAGGAAGGGGTGGGTGGACATGGGCTGGTGGTGCGCATCGAAGGCAACCCTGGCAACGGATGGGTCGCGCTCAGGGCCGATATGGATGCGCTGCCAATTGATGATGCCAAGAAACGTCCTTACAGCTCAAAAAACGACGGCGTCGCCCACGCCTGCGGCCATGACGCGCATTCCGCCATGCTGTATGGCGCGGCGATGGTGCTGCATCAGTTGCGCGAGTGCTTGCCCAAGAATACCGCCTGCATTTTTCAGCCTGCGGAGGAGACCACCGAGGGTGCGGCGGCCATGCTGGCCGATGGCCTGTTCACCGATCTCAAACCGGAACGCATCCATGCCCTGCACGTCTACCCTTACCTGCCGGCCGGCACGATTGGCCTGCGCGACGGCGTGATGTGCGCCGCCGCCGATATGTTCCACGTCGAGTTGACCGGCCGCGGCGGACATGCGGCCCGGCCGCATGAGTGCGTGGACGTGATCCTGATCGCCAGCCAGATCATTCAGGCCCTGCACCACATTGTCAGCCGCCGCGTGGACCCCATGCACCCGGCCGTGCTCACCATCGGCCATATCGCAGGCGGACATGCGGCCAATGTCATCCCTGATCACGTCAGTTTTTCCGGCACGGTGCGCAGCCTCAATGAAAAAACGCATGAAGAAATCCGTTCGCGCATGGACCGCATCATCCGCCAGACTGCCGAGATGTGGGGGGCGGAGGCGCATTTTCATATGAAGCAGGCCATTCCGCCGCTGGTCAACGATGAGACCGTGATGCAGTTGGTTCGCAAGCACCTGTCGCACTACGCACCAAACATCCCCTGCGTCGACATCGAAGAGGCCTCGATGGGCGGCGAGGATTTCTCCGAGTTCCTGCGGCATGTACCAGGTTGCCTGCTGCGACTAGGCACCGGCGGCGGCCCGGACACGCGCTATCCCTTGCACCACCCCTGCTTCGATGTGGATGAATCAGCTCTGGAAAAAGGCGTGCTGGCGCTTGTCAGCCTGTGCCTGCCGGAACCTGGGTAACGGTTTTTCCGCCAAACCGGAGCCCGGCCCGGGGAGACATTCTAATCCAAATTAGGGCGTTTCATTCGAGCCCCGTTTTTTATTTTCAGTACAATCCGACGTACGTAGTTTCCACAACTGGCAATCCGGCAGGATTGATCCATCCTTTGCTTGCAGACCCCGGTTGCAGGGCAAAGCGCTGGACAGGCTTTTGTGTACTTTGCCCGCTCGGGCTGCCTGATATGGAAAGCATGATTCTCAGGGAGGAAACCAAAGACTTGGGAGGAAGATAATCATGATATTCATGGTGACATGCCGACGAAAATATCAATCCGGCTATGGCGATGAAGAACAGCATCAGCATGGCTACGACTACCTATACGAGTATAATGGCTCTCCGCGCGGAGAGGATGCGTTCCAGAAAAAAGGCAAGCGCGGTTTTAAAAGCGCCCTGTTGGCCGAACTGAACCGGCTCAAGAATGAGGGGATCAACACCCCCAAGGTCGGCATCTACCTGCATGGCTACAACAACGACTGGCAGGACAGCATCGACGAACTGCACGATCTGCACAAGCACCTTGGCAAGGCCATGAATGATGGTAAGTCCAAGAAATATGATCCCGTGCTGGTCGGTTTTTCCTGGCCCTCGTCTGGTGAAACACTCCATTATCTGGCCGACCGCGAAGAAGCCCGGGATTCGGTGCCTGCCTTTACGCGGTTTTTGAAGGATATTTCAGATTTCCTCACCGAAAACGAGCGTAACTGCTTTTCAGCGTCCTTCTGCATCGCCCACTCCATGGGCAATTACCTGCTGCGCAAGGGCATGGAATACCTCTCCGACCACCTGGGAACGCCGGTTGGCCGCAAGATGTTCGATGAAACCATCATGCTGGCCCCGGACCTGGCTTCAAGAGACATCGAGAATGATGGCAAGGGGCAATACATCGCCGAGTTCTCACGCCGCGTGCATGTCTATTACTCCAGGCATGATCGGGCGCTGAAAGCATCCAGCGCCAAGCGTTTCGGCGGTCGCCGGCTTGGTCGCCATGGCGCTGACGATTACACGGATATTCCAGGCAACGTCGTACTGATCGACGCCAAGGAATACGCCAACAGCGCATCCACGGATGGGATTAAAGATCGCGAGGGCAAACAGGTATCTGTGCACAGCAGCCATCGCTACCACCCGGACGTTCTTGCTGATGTGGTGCAAGTGCTATCCAGCTATGACCGCGACGAGATAGACAAACGTGAATCTGTAGAACTGCCAGATGGTGGCTATAGTCAACCGAAGAATCATTTCCGCCTGCTGTAATGGCTGAACATCATGCGTCTTGTTATGCGAGCGGATTGCATGAGGGGAAATGCAATCATGCAAATTGCTTCTGGCAGGGTGTTTTGATGAAGCGATGTATTTTGCCCCCCCGTGTTACGGAGAGGGCAGACGTTTGAATCCAAAGAAAGCTGGCAATGAGAATGCGCGAAACGGAATCATGGCTCAGGATTAAGTATTGTGTCCCCGTGCCATTCTATGCACCAGCCAATGGTTCATTCGAAGTTGAATGACTGCTTTCGGCCAAAACCGGACATTCATTCCATATACGTAATACTACGCATACAAAATCACAGGTTATCCATGCTAAAGTAGGCAAATAGGTAGATACCTGAGGTGGGAGATGAATGCTGACACTATTCCCGTAATAGCTGAGTCGAGAAAAGAGTATGCGGGTTTTGAAATGACCCGATGCAACTATTTAACGGTTGAATGTGAAGAGACATCTCTAGGCTGGGGGCTCACTCTAGAAGATGAGAGGTCCCCAATCATATTGGTCGGATTATCAGCAATAATCACAAGTCCTACTGATAGATCGCGATTCGAAGAACCTGAAAACATTGAGAAGCTCATTGAAGCTATAGAAAAAAAAGAGCCTTTATTCATTGATGTGAATGATATCTGGCTCCCTAATTTTCTATTGGACTCCGGGAAAGGTAGTAATCAAGGGATTACAAATGAGGTGTACAGAATTAGGCCGGAGCTGTTTTCAACAGCATTAAAATTCCGAAACGGCGAACTTTCTATTGAAGGCTTTATCAACTCATGCTCAGAAAGCATTAACGCCCACGTTAAACACTCCCCTGAAGAGTCCGATGTTTTTAGGAAATGGCATTGGGAAGTTGTAGACCAATCAAGAGAATTGTACAGGGAGAGAAAGGAGCAGGGTCGTGTGTTAAAGAGAAAGAACAAAGACGCCCCAAAGGGCCCTGGACGATGAGCACTCTAAAAGTAACACTTATTGACGTAGGCTGGGGTGATTCCATCTTTCTTGAGTCGATAGACGAGAACGAACAACACCATTATGCGCTGATCGACTCTAATGACACTTCGACCCTGCGATCATCGCACATTTTTCTAAAGCGTCACTTCGAAAAAAAAGGAATAAGCGTCCCTTCCCCTAGCCGCCTCTTCTCATGGGTTATGTTATCCCATATTCACGCAGATCATGGACAGGGCCTTCAGCGCATTCTAAAAGATTATGGAAGCGAGAATTTCTGGTATCCAAAATCCAACAGCAATCCAATCTTTTTCTCCAAACTACAGAGGTATTCGAACCGATATTCGCGCGTTAATGAACATCAAGCTATCGATAACAAAATGGAACCCCCTGACTTTGGTGATGTTGAGATAAATGTTTTGTGGCCTAAAGAAGATCAGATCGATGAGAACGAAAATAACAACTCCATCGTCATCTCTTTAACCCTAGGGGATGTATCATTTGTTCTCACTGGAGACGCAGAAATCGAAGTGTGGAACGAAATTCACAACGAAATTCCAGCAAACACCAGGTTCTTTAAGGTTCCCCACCATGGGTCATCAAATGGAGTGTTCGATGGAGCCAATACACCCTGGCTTGATTCACTGCCACCAGAAGCCGTACTGGGTATCAGCAGCCATATTAGACCCTTCTCACATCCAAGCCCCGAAGTTGTTGCCAAATTCGACTCGAAAGGCAGGGAATACTACCGCACTGACAAGCACTACCATTTAACTTATGCGACAGATGGAGCGGATGTGAAAGTGAAATACAGTCACTATGGATGAGAAATTAGACAAGCTTGCGTTTTCATTTTTTAAACTGGTTGCTCGGTATGAATCCTCTCTGAAAAAAACGGCTATTTTCAAGTCACGAATGGTGGGAAAATCCTTGTCGACTGGGATCGCTTCGTGAACGAAAGGATTGGGCCCGATTATATTGAAAAACTTGGTGATAAAGCAGATTCAGCTGAGTACATATTATCTAAACCACCAATGAAACAAATCGTTAACCCAGAAGGCCGCATTATATGGGGTGAGGAGTTAAGCCAAGAGCGGTCTGTACAAATATTATTTGGCTATATCTCGCGCATTAGAAGCAACCTATACCATGGCGCAAAATTTAACGGCACGTGGTTTGACCCTATGCGTAGTGAACAACTTTTAAGGCATGGTCTAGTTGTGCTCGAGCATTTTAAAGGATTGGCAAATATACGTTAGGCTTAGAGGCAGTCATGGAAATTTTGATTTACATTTTAGCTGGAGTTTCAATTCTTTTAGCAATTGGCGGGCTATCAACATATTCAGAAACAAAACATCCTGGGTTGCTTATCTCCTCAATTATATCGATCGGCTTTTCTGGTTTGGCTATTTATTTGGTTCATTGGTGGCCACTGATTGTTGGTTTTGCTGCAAACTGGGGGCTCCGATTACTTGGCCTTGATCCAGGTTATCGGAAGTAAAAACAAATGGCCGCAATTGATCGTTCCCCAATGTCTACTTTGGGTCGGAAACGGACATTCGCTGTTGAAGAATATGTGGATGGCTGAGCATCTGGAAAAGGCGGCATATGCGGGATATGTCGCTGTTCGGTTTAGAGAATTCTTTGCCGGCAAGCGAACAACTGTGACGATCTGTGTAAAAGGTTCCTGACACCCTCTCAGTCCTTTGACTCAATGCGCCTCAGCGGCCTTTTCCTCTGCGAAGATCGCCTTATTCTTGCCGATAATGGCAATGAGCATGGCGGAATACACAAAGGTGGAAAGCAGAATCACGCCGACCACGACCGCCTTGAACATCTCAAGGTGTTCGAAGCCCGGCGGGATCATCATCAGCATCACTACGGATAATCCCCCCTTGATACCGGCAAAGGTAAGAACACCCCACCAGCGGAAATTCACATTGGTCATCTTATCCGTCTGATTCGTGATGATCGCAAACTTGGCCATCATCAATGCCCGGATCGCGGTGGTGACGGCGAACATGCCGAGGATTTCCATCTTGTACTTCAGCAACAGCTCAAGATCGATGATCTCGGCCATGGCGATGAATAGGATGGTATTGGCAACTATGGCAAGCAGCTGCACATCTTCCTTGGTTCTGAGGTGCCTGTCGCGCTCCTCGACTGTGGCCTTGATCTTTGCGATTGCGGTTGAGATCAGGCTTAGAGAGGATTTTTCCGCTCTGGATTCATTGCGGATATCGGCCTCTTCCTGATCGATGATGCCTTCTTCTTCAGCTATCGACCGGGTCATGAGATGGTGCACGGTGATGGTAGCGAAGATGCAGGCCAGAATGCCGGACAGATGCAGATGCGAATGGCCGCCAAACAGATTGAGCAGCGCATAGAAGTGCTCGGCAAGCTCGAAGGCGCCATAGCCCGCCATAATAACCAGCAGGAGCTCCGCGATACGGTTATCCGTTGTTTTCATGAGTGCCAGGCCGATAAAGCCTATGGCTACACCAATCACAGCCGAGCCCAGTACGACAATCAGGCTGGTTTCGGCCACATAAGCGGTTGTGATCTCGCCACCCCCAAGTGCATACAGGCCGACAAAAACGAAAACGATCAGGGCCGTGGCATCGTTGAACAGGCTTTCGCCCTCGGCCAGCATCTTGAGCCGGTGCGGCAGTTCAAAATTGGAGAAGATGCTGACCACGGATACTGGGTCGGTGGCAAGCACCATGGCGAACAACACAACGATTGCAGCAATGGAGAGGTTGTATTGCCCGAACAATGAGTCTGCCGTAAAGATGGCCAACACAACGGACAGAGCCACGGCGACAACCGCGAGATAAAACAGGCTGAATCCATGTTCCCTGAGGTCAGCGAGCCTTAACTCAAGCGAATCACTGATCAACAGTATGGGCAGAAGCAGCAGTACGAGCCGGGCGAAATGTTCGGGATCGCCTGTAAGCATGAAGATATCATGGGATAGATGATGATAAATAAACGACAGGGCGATCAGGCTTAACGGTGACGGAACCCTGAGTTTATCCTGGAGTTGCAGCGCTAGAAACAGGATAACGGTGATGGATAATAAGGTGATAATCATTGAGTCGATCCTTGCGCCCTGGCCGCTAAAGAGCAATGCACAGGTCAAGGGTTTGAGCTCTATCTGCAGGCCTGATCTGAGGCGGTGGCACGTCTGCCTGCTGAGTCAAATGTCAGTCATGCATACCATCGTGGTTGAGTCCCTTCAGCAAGAAACCAAACTTGAAAGACCATGGCCGGGGACTTTACATGGGGTCTTTGAACACTGACTTGACCCTCCAGGGGATCAATCATCGACGCTAATCAACACATCTTCGCCAACGTCTGTTTTCGGCTGCCACTTCAACCCAGTGTCCAGAATGGGGAGCCATTCCGGACTCGAACTTGGCTTTAATGGGCCAATCGGCAGAGCCTGTATGCAGGTTCGGCGATTGGCGAAAAGCAGCCGGGTTTTACAAAACTTTTACCTTCGCTCAGCCCAAGTTTACACAACATGTTTTATACTGTGGGAACTGGCGATCTTCGCCAGCCGTGGAGGTGTGAGATGAAAGGCATTACAAAATTTACGCTTATCCTTTCTTTTTTATTGGCTGGAGGCCTGTCGCTGGCACCGGCGATTGCGTTTGCCGACGACGCTGACAGGGGCGGAAAATTCAAGGTTGAAAAACGCAAGGACAATGACCGGCACAAGGCTGAAAGGCACAGGGAAGTCGAGCGACACGCCGAGCGGCAGACCCACAAGCGCAAGATGATCCGGGTGGTAAAGCCCAACCAGCATCAAAGGCCCAAGTTTTACAAGAAACGCCGCGTGGTGGTTGTGCAACCGGAGCGCCATTACCGCGGCATCCGGGTGTACCGCCCTTACGGCTACCGCTATCCCGGCTACGGCTTCTTCTATGCTGATCTTGAGGCATACAGATGGCTGGCCTTCACCGCCATCACTTTGGCGATTCTCAACAACATCAACGAAGAGCAGCAGCGCCTGCACGAGCAAGCCCAGATCAGGGCGACAACGGCGGCGGTAGGTGAGACGATCATTTGGGAGGAAGGCGGTGCCTCAGGCTCGGTGACCACCACCCGGCTTGGAACCAGCACCTCGGGACGTCAGTGTCGTGAGTTCCAACAGACCGTCACCATCGGCGGCAGGACCGAGCAGGCCTATGGCACTGCCTGCCTGCAACCGGATGGATCCTGGGAGCTCGTGCGGTAGGGGCCGGGATTTGGCCAGCCCGCCGCTTAAGCGTAGAGGGAGTGCAAGCTTGGTTATGAAAAGCACCTTCGTGATTATCTGCGAAGGCCAGGGACGGAATGAACTAGGCCCCATTGTTCATCGCATCAGCGCTTTTCCATAGGGACATATTTGCGGCCATGCTCGCCGACGTAAATCTGCATGGGCCGGTAAATGCGGCTTTTGCCCAGCTTTTCCAGCCAGTGCGCCAGCCATCCGGCCACACGGGCGATGGCGAAGATGGGCGTAAACAAATCCGTGTCGATACCCATCTTGCGATAAACGATGCCTGAATAGAAATCCACGTTCGGGCACACGCCCTTGGCACCCAACGTGCCCTGCGACAGCTCCTCGATGTGCTTGGCGATCTCATAGGTGGGATCGGCGCCATACTTCTTCGACAGTTCGTCATACAGATGCTGCAACAGCGTGGCGCGGGGATCCTTGGTCTTGTAAACGCGGTGGCCCAGGCCGGTGATCTTCTCCTTGTTTTCCAGCTTCTCATGCAGGTAGGCCTCGGCGCGATCATAGCTGCCGATTTCATCAAGCATATCCAACACCTCTTCATTGGCGCCGCCGTGCAAAGGACCGGAAAGGGTGCCAACAGCTGAACTGATCACGGTGTAGGGGTCGGCCAGGGTGGAGGCGGTTACCATGGCGGAAAAGGTGCTGGCATTGAGCGTATGTTCGGCATGCACGATAAAGGCCACGTCCATGATACGCACCATCAGCGGATCGGGTTCCTCGCCCGTGAGCATATAAAGAAAGTTGGCGGCATGGCTCAGATCATCGCGAGGGACCACGGGCTCATCGCCGTTGCGCATGCGCGCATGCGCCGCCACGATGGTTGGCACCTTGGCGATAAGCCGCACGCAAGCGCTGCGGGCAGCCTGTGGATCGCTACACGTGCGGTCTGCATTGGGAGGCAGATAAAACATGCCCAGCGCCGCCACCGCCGATTGCAGAGCATCCATCGGGTGGGTGGAATCAGGGAAACATTTGATCATATCGATGATGCGGTATTTGATGCGGCGGTGAGAGCGGAGCTCCGCATCCAACTCGTCCAGCTCATGCTTGGCCGGCAGGTTTCCGTACAGCAGCAGGTGGCAGATTTCCTCGAAGGTGCTGTTTTCAGCCAACTCCTCGATGTCGATGCCGCGATATTCCAGATGCCCCCGCTTGCCATCGACATAGGAAATCGACGACTCAGTAACGGGCACCCCGGCCAGGCCAGGAATGTAACTTGGCTTATTGTCAGACATGTTTTCCCCTTAATGGGCCCAATGGCCCTACTCTGCGATTTGTGCGCCTTCTGCTTGTTGCAATGAATGTTCGAGTGTCCACACATCCACCCGATCCACGGGTTTAAGCACCTTGCGATGGACGCCGTAGCGGCTGCTTTGCAAGATAGCCTGCACCACCCACGAGCGGCGACGTGCAAACGGCTCGAAGCATTTGCGCGGCAAGTGTAATAAATCGACGGGCGTGATGGTAGCCACCCGGTAACTCGACCGATAGCCCTGCAGAAGTCCTCCCAAATGCACCATATCGCCTATATGCAGCTCCCGAATCAGACACTTTTCCTTACTATCGTCGGCCTCGATCAGGTGCAGGGAGCCCGACTGAATCATATAGGCGCCATCGTGCTCCTCGTCAAAATCAATCAGCACCTGGCCCGCGGCCACATGCCGGGATGTGAAGGCCAGGGCAATGCGTTTGCGATCCACGGCATTGATGCACTTGAAAACATCGTGCGAGGACAGCAGGCGATCCACCAGGCGCTCCCTGAACAATCGCTCCATCGCCGCCTTCAGCCCTGGTGCATCCTTCCTGAGCGTACGCACCGTATCGAAATCGAGTTCAACGACTTCAACATCGGTGACGCAGCGCAAAGTGGCATGGCGCTTCTGATCGGTGAAAAACGCCGCTTCGCCAATCAGGCAAGGCCTTTTTGGATGGCCATGCAACACATCCTCGGGCAGATCGGGTGCCGTGGCTGCAATCCGGCCCTCCAGCATCAGCCACAGGTAGCGCGCCGTATCGCCATACTCACACAGAAACTCGCCTTCTTGCAGTGCCCTGCGCCTGCCATGTTCCACCAGGGTTTCCATCAGAGCGGTATCGCATGTTTCAGCCGCCATGGCTAGGTCGCCTGTCACAACTTATCCCGTACGCAACTCTTGCCTGTCTTTTCATACGCCGCTGCCCAGCGGATGGGCGCGGTCCACTTCGTGACGCAACCGCGCCCGGCTGACGTGGGTATAAATTTCGGTAATGCTGATATCGGCATGCCCGAGCAGAGCCTGCAAGGTGCGCAAATCAGCGCCATGATTGAGCAAATGCGTGGCGAATGCATGGCGCAGCGTATGCGGCGACGGCAGCGGTGTGATGCCGGCTTGACGTGCCAGGAGCCTGATGCGATGCCAGAAGTTTTGCCGCGTCATGGCCCTGCCCTTCGCGCCTGGAAACACATAAGGGCTGCGCCTGTCGGTATCGGTCGCGGCGCGCGCGACAAGCCACTTTTCCAGCCATGCCTGCGCCTCCTCGCCAAAGGGAATCAGGCGCTCTTTGTTCCCCTTGCCGACAACACGCAGCAGCCCCGCCGCCATGTCGAAATTAGCTAGGCGAATGCCTGCCATCTCGCTCACGCGCATGCCCGTGGCGTAGAGTAATTCCAGCATGCAACGGTCGCGCAGACCCAGACGGCGATAGGTATCCGGCACGGCCATCAGGGCTTCCACCTGCGCCTCGCTGAGCATGGCTGGCAGCTTGCGCGAGCGGCGCATGGCGGGCAATTTCGCCGCAGGGTGATCGGCGCGCAACCCTTCGCTCTGCAAATAGGAAAACCAGGTGGACATCGCGCTTCGGCGGCGCTGAAGGGTCGCCTCCTTCGAGCCCTGGCGGCGCAATGACGCCAGGTAGGCGAGCAGATCATCCTCGTCGGTGGTAAAGATGCTTGTATTTTTTTTATGAAGAAAAGCCTGAATATGGAGAAGGTCGCTACGGTAGGCGGCCAGGGTGCGCTCCGACCAGCCACGTTGCATGGCCATCTGCGAAAGCGTGCCCGCAAGCCTCTGGCCCTCAGCCGAAACATTGCCGTGTTTTGCTACTGAACCCGTCATTCTATAAGGCTCCAAAACGGTCTTGCCTGGCTGCGACAAGTGCAGCCAAGTATGCATTTGATTCATCAATTCTGGAAGTGCATGCTAGGGAAGCGCTGATTATTTCAGTGCTTCCGTGCAGCCCACGGATGGACTGCCAAGCCAAGCTCATAAGAGCTAGATTCGTAAGTAAAGGGGAAACTACGTTTTGCCCTTTACTTACTGATTTTATTGCAGGACGCAATAAATCAGCTTCTCCCTAGCTAGCAAATGCATTGAGTGGCAATGCAACTATTTACCAGCATGATATGGTACCGAGGACTGGACTCGAACCAGCACGGCCTTGCGGCCACTGGCACCTGAAGCCAGCGCGTCTACCAATTCCGCCACCTCGGCATAGACAGGCGGCAAATATAAATAGGAGCGCTTGCATGTCAACCAAAATGCGGCGACGCCACCCGCGTGACGCCAAAGATCAACGCCGGACACGGCGGCCCGACCCGCGTGCAAGCTCTACTCGCGTCCCAAACAAGGGTGCGGTCATCAGAGCGCTGCGCAGCATGCCGGAGCGCAGCGCCAGCTTGCACGAGCTGGAACGAGCCTTGCGTTTGCATGATAAAGCTGGAAAAGACGCCCTGCACGAATGCGTCCAGAATTTGCTGCAACAGGGCGAAATCAGCCATGTGGGCAAACGCCTGAAGCTGAGCGGCAGCCCCGAACTGACGGGCGAGTTGACCGCCCACCCGGATGGCTACGGCTTCGTGCGCCTTGGCAAGAGTCGCGATGACGACGCCTTCATCCCGCCGGATCAGATGGCCGGATTGATGCATGGCGACCGCATCGCCGTGCGCCTGGTTCGCCGGCGCGGCCGGCAGTCCGCCGAGGTGCTGCGCATTGTTGAAACAGCAGCCAATACCATCACCGGCCAGTTCTCCGTGTATGGCGGCCTCGGCATCGTCACTCCACGCTCGCGGCGCATGCCTGGACCGATATCGATCAGGTCAAAGGATGCCAACGGCGCGCATGATGGCGACTGGGTGCGGGTGGAGATAAACCGTGGCAGCGCGCCGCCGCAGGGGCGCGTGACCGAGGTGCTAGGCGATGTCATGCGGCCCTCGCGCCTGATCGACCTGGTGGTTGCCGAACAGGGACTGCCAGGCCCATTCAAACCGGCGGTCCTGGAAGAGGCCCAGGCGACCCCAGAGACAATTCGCCCAGCGGATTCCAAAGACCGGCTGGACTTGACGCACCTGCCCTTCGTGACCATTGATGGCGAGGACGCCAAGGATTTCGATGACGCCATCTGCGTGACGCCGCGCGGCGAGGGCTTCGAACTATGGGTGGCGATCGCCGATGTGGCCCATTATGTACGCCCCGGCACGCACCTCGACATTGAGGCGCGCATCCGCGGCAACTCGTTTTATTTTCCCGACCGGGTGATCCCGATGTTGCCCGAACGGCTGAGCAACGGCATCTGCTCACTCAAACCGGATGAAACGCGCCTGGCCATGGCCGTGCGCATGCGTTATGACGCAGGTGGGCGCAGGCGCAGCGTGCATGTCCATGAAACGATGATCCGCTCGCAGGCAAGGCTTACCTATGGACAGGTAGGCCGCTGGCTGGAGGGGGCCGATGCTTCGGCCATTGATTCTGCCGCGCTGAGAGAGATGCTGAGTCACTCGCTTGCCCTGTACCGGAGGATGGACAAGCACCGAAGGCAACGCGGCGCACTGGAACTTGACCTGCCGGAAATACGGGCCGTAATCGAAAACGACGAGATGCACAGCCTTCAGCTAAGGGAACAGGGCGTAGCTCATCGCCTAATCGAGGAGTGCATGTTGGCCGCCAATACCGCCGTGGTCGGCTTTCTTGAGGCCAAGGGCGTCGCCTTGCTTTACCGTGTGCATGAGCCTCCCGCACCCAAATCGTTGGCGACGCTGAACGATTTTCTAGCCCCTCTCGGCGTGGCCATCCGCCTTCACGACTCACGCCAGATTCATCCCAAACAGCTTCAGCAGGTGATTGACCACTTGCAGGATCCGGCTACGTCACATGTGTTGCATCGGCTCATTCTACGCAGCATGCAGCAGGCCTGTTACACGCCCGAAAATGCTGGCCATTTCGGCCTCGCCTATAAAGCCTACGCGCATTTTACCAGCCCTATACGGCGCTATGCCGACATCACCGTGCATCGCCGCCTCAAGGCCGTGCTCAATAATGCATCGCCGGAAGAAACACAGCCGGCAAGCGAGCTGGCCAACATTGGCGAGGAGACTTCTCGTCAGGAACGCCGTCAGATGCAGGCCGAACGCGATAGCAGCGCCATGCTATCCAGCCTTTATCACAGCGGCGATGCGGGAAAGGCCTTTCAGGCCGTCGTGTCCGGATTGACCGAGCAGCGCCTTTTTTTCGAATTGCAGCCCAGTTGCGCCGAAGCCTCGATGGCCGTGGCCGATCTAGGCAAGAGATACAGTTTCGACGCCCGCATGCATCGCCTGACCGAGCACGCCAGCGGCCATGCATTTGCCCTGGGGGACAAGGTTTCCGTGCGCATCGATTCGACAGACCCGGTGCGCGGCATCATCCGCGTCAGCCTTGCGTAGACCTGGCTAATGAAGCGCTGATTTATTGCAGGACGCAATATCAGTATCTCCCTAAGCTCCAGCCTCGCCGCCTTCCAGCGCCTCACGCAGCTTGTTTCTCAGCGCACTGACCGAGTATGGCTTTTGCATGAACCCGGCCAGACCCTTTGCGGAGAAGGCGTCCTTCACATCGGGCTTGTTAAAGCCGGAGGAAAGAATCACGCAGGCATCAGGCTGAATCCGGCGCATTTCCCTGAATGCCTGTTCGCCATTCATTTTCGGCATGGTCATGTCCAGCAACACGGCGTCGATATGTCCGTGCTCCCGTTGAAACACCTCCACGCCCTGTTCTCCATCTTCAGCAAGCAGCACGTCAAAGCCGAGTTCTTCAAGCATCATGCTGGCCACCCTGCGCACCCTTTCTTCATCATCCACCACCAAAATCGTACCTGAGCCTTGCCAATCCCCGTCTTCCTCCTTGCCATCGGCGAGCGATTTGGCCTCTTTTTCCGATGGTGGTAACACCATGGTAAACGTAGTTCCCTGACCGGGCTTGCTCGAAACCTTGATCGTGCCGCCATGACCGCGAACAATGCCAAGCACGGCGGACATGCCCAGCCCGCGGCCGGTGACCTTGGTGGTGAAAAATGGGTCGAACACCTTTTCCATGGTGGCTCCATCCATGCCGCAACCGCTGTCACGCACCTCAAGAAAAACATACTCCGATTCAGGTAATTGTTCGTCGATGGCGGCATTGGCCAGGAACTCCTGGTCGACACGCATCAGGCCGGCGCGGATGAATATCTCTCCCTCCCCGCCGCCTATAGCCTCGGAGGCATTGATGATCAGGTTCATGATCACCTGCTTCATCTGCGCGGCGTCGGCATCAACGGCGGGCAAATCCACGGGCAAGTCATATTTCAGCACCACGCTCTTGCCCACCGAAACTTCCAGCAATTTTGAGATATCCCTGACCAGCGCCGCAAGATTGACGGGCGCGATAACGAACTTACCCTTGCCACCATAGGCAAGCAGTTGCCGGCATAAATCGGCGGCGCTGCCCGCGGCATCCTCGATGCAGAGTATCTCCTCATGCACCGGCGCCAGCGGGTCAAGTTTTTTGCTGGCCAGGGACGCATTGCCGATGATGGCGGTCAGAAGATTATTGAAATCATGGGCTATGCCGCCGGCCAGAACGCCAAGGGATTCAAGCCGCTGGGCATGCTCCATGCGCGACTGCATCGCCCGCTCCTGGCTGACATCGCGATGCACCGACACGAAGCTCACAATACGCCCCTCATCATCACGGATGGGGGTGATGCTGCGTTCCAGTTCCATCGAATCGCCGTCCTTACGCGCGATCGTAATATAACCCTGCCAAGCTCCACCCTTGTGAAGGGTGTCCCACATACGCTGGTAAAATGCCTCATCATGAACCGGGTTGCGCAAAATGCTGATCTTCTTGCCGATCAGCTCCCCCTTGGCGTATCCGGTCAGGCGCTCGAAGGCGGGATTGACGTAGCTGATGGTGCGCTCATGATCCATGATGCAAACACCCTCAACCGCCTGTTCCACCGCCGAGGCAAGGCGAGTCTTTTCGGCCAGGGCCTGCTTCAAATCGGTGATATCGACAAAGGTGACCACCGCGCCCATCACCTCATCGTCCCGCCGTACAGGATAGGAGCGGTAAATAATGGGAAAGCTGGAGCCATCGGCGCGCCAGAATACCTCGTCGTCGGCATGGATGGCGCGTCCCTCACGAAAGGCCTGAGAGATGCGGCAGTCTTCAACCGGATAGATATTGCCATCGGCCCTGGTGTGGTGAATCAGCGAATGCAGGTTCTTGCCCAGGATATCATCCTGGGTCTGGTAGCCCAGCAGCTCAATGGCGGCGCGATTGCAAAACGTGCAATTGCCATCCAGATCGACTCCGCAAATCGCCTCGCCGGTGGAGTCGAGCAGTAGTCTGACACGTTGCTCACTCTTTCTGAGCGCTGAATTACGCTCATCAATGTGCTGCATCATTGATTGAAATGACCTTGCCAGCACGCCGATTTCATCGTTCCTTTTAACTGGCAAGGCGGCCTCGAACATTTCGCTTGAGTCATCTCTGGCCGCTTCGGTCATCTGGTTTAACGGCCGGGTCAGGATTCTGGAAAAGAAGAATGCGAGGATAGTTGCCACGACGATCAGCGCCATGATGACCATGATGCTTTGGTCACGCACGGCCTCGGTATCGGCGATAAAGGCCCGGTAGGAAGCCACCATGGCCAGGCTAAGGAAGCGCTCAGGCCGATCCGGATCGAAATGAATCTTGGCGATATAGACCATATTGTCGCTGCTCATGGGCGACAGCTCATTCACCCATTCATCCTCAATCTGGGCGGTTTTGTCATAGAGCAACGCCAGATCCGGATAGGCGTCCTGCGCACGATGGCGTTTACCCTGTTCAAACCCGAACACCATGTCCGGATCAGGATGCTTGATAAAGTCGCCCTCTGAGTTGGTAATAAAGCGGAAATGCTCAATGTGCATGGGCAAAAGGTCTTCAAGTTCATTGAAAGCTGACGACATATCCATATCAACGAACACCAGGCCAACGGCGTTTTCGCGCAAATAATGCAGGGGGGCCGCGGCGCGCAGAATAGGCGCATGGGGCTGCACAAGCTCCCCGCCCGCACGGTTAAGCCTGATATCGGATAGATATGCCTTGCCTGGCTCAAGCGCCAGGGTCTTGATTGCAAATGACTCATCCATGTCACTCTCGAGGGCAAGCTCGGCAACGGATGGCGCCTGATCCTTGACGCGGTTGACGCACACCGAATTGCCCGGGCTGTCCACCGTATCGATATAGCAAATACGCACGACATCGGTTTTATTGTGCACAAATTTAGTGAATAAAAACTTAACCTTATCACGCCACTCGGCCTCCGTGCCGGCATCCATCGGATCCGTGCCGCCCTCAAGGCGGGTGCGCAACAGCCCCTGAACGGGCGCGATGATGGAAAGAAACAGAACGTCCTGGCGGAATGCATCGATATGGTTCGTGAGCTGGACGCCTTCATGGCGAACCTCCAGCTCGATATTGCCCAGCTCATCCAGCTCATGCTGGATCAAAAGGCCGTTACTGCCCTCGTAAACGAAATAGGCAGCCGCATACATCGTCACGAACACAAGAAGAAAAACCAGGACGCTGATCTTGGCTGCTATGCCCATTCTCATATGGACGCCGATCCCCCCCGGGCCCTTGCTCGCTCACATGGCATGACCATCCCCCATCACGGCACTATAGCGCAACATTAAATGGCTTTCATGCTGAAACCCGAGCTTCCAGGCTACTTACGCCAGAATTCAGGCACCAAGAGCACGAAAAAGGTGAATATCTCCAGCCTGCCCAACACCATGCCAAACATAAGCACAAGCTTGCCGGCGGCGGGGATGGAGGCATACGTAGCATCGGGGCCGACCGCGCCAAAGCCAGGGCCGGTGTTGGTCAGACAGGCGGCTGCGGCGGTCAACGAGGTGAGCATATCCACGCCAGTGCAGGCCAAAAGCACAGCAATCACAGCAAAACAAACAATATAGAGCACGAAAAACCCCCAAAGCGCCTGCGTTACCTGGGGAGTCAGGCTGTGACCTCCGATCTTCACCCGAATAATGGCGTGGGGGTGGATCAGGCGGCGAATCTCACGGATACCCTGGCGAAACAAGAGCAGCACGCGAATGACTTTCATGCCGCCACCCGTAGAGCCGGCACATGCGCCGACGAACATGGCAGCCAGCAGCAGCAGACTCGTACCGGGAGGCCAAGCGCTGTAATCGCTTATCGCAAAACCCGTGGTTGTGGCAATCGACACGGTGTTAAACACCACTTCGTCCCAGCTGCCGCTTCCTGAGCCGAGCACCAGCGCTGAGGTAATTAAAAGCAAAAAGCCCAGCCATTTCACATAGGTACGGAATTCTTCGTCGTAAAAATAGGTATGTATGGAAAAGCCCCTGCGCAAGGCGGCGAAATGCAATGTGAAATTGATGCCTGCCAGGAACATGAACAACACGATAAGCATATGAATCAGGGGTGAATCGTAAAAACCGAGACTGGCGTCATGGGTGGAGAAACCGCCAATAGCCACAGTGCACATGGCATGGTTAATGGCATCGAACGGGGTCATGCCAGCCAGCCATAGACCGATAGCCGTCACCACGGTCATACCTAGATAGATGAACCACAGCACTTTGGCTGTCTCGGTGACACGCGAGGTGAGCTTGTCCTTTACCGGCCCAGGTGTTTCGGCCCGGAACAATTGCATGCCGCCTACGCCCAACAACGGCATCACAGCTACCGCCAGAACAATGATGCCCATACCACCCAGCCACTCCTGCATGGAACGCCAGAACAGAATGGAGTGTGGTTGCTCATCAAGGCCGCTTAAGATGGTGGCGCCCGTTGTGGTCAGTCCAGAGGTGGATTCAAAGAGGCCGTCGACAATGGAATCGCACACGCCCGTCGTCCAGAACGGCACCGCCCCCAGCATCGACAACAACACCCAGGCCAGCGCGACAATGACGAAGCCGTCACGGTGATTCAGTTGCTTGGGCGCCGAACCGGCCCACATCATCGAGGCCAGACCCAGGGCAATGACGATGCCGCCGGCCAACACAAAGTGAAGCTCATGCCCAGACTGGTAATACAACGCGACGAAGGCGGGTAGCATCATGCCCAGTCCGAAAAAAGCGGTCAGGATGCCAAGCGTCCACACCACGCCTTTAAAATGCATGAGCTAGAAAAATTCCAGGTGAACTTCGAACAATTTCTCCACGGCGCGCGTGGAAGCGGCGGTCGTCACGATGAGCACGCGGTCATGCGCTCGTATTTTCGTGTCTCCGCGCGGAATCACGACCTCTTCGCCACGCACAACCGCGCCCACGACTGTATCAGGCGGCAGGTGCAATTCACTCAAAGGTTTGTCCAGAATGTCGCTGGTCTCCAAGGCCTCGGCTTCGATCACGTCCAGGCTGCCATCCCCGAGGCTGGATATGCCCAGCACGCGACCTTTTCGCACATGGCTGAGAATGGATGATACGGTCGTCAGCCTTGGGGACACCGTCACATCCAGCCCGATCTGGCGCACGAGATCGGTATAGATGGAGCGATTCACCAGTGTCACGATGTGCGGAACCTTGTATTTCTTTGCGATCAGGCTGGCCAGGATGTTAGTTTCATCATCATTGGTCAGGGCAAGGAAATCGTCCATCTTGTCGATGTTTTCTTCCTCAAGAAGATCACGATCAAGCGCATCGCCGCTGATGACCACGGTTTTATTCAAGTGCTCGGCCAGCCACGCCGCACGGCCATGGTTGTGTTCAATGAGCTTGATCGAGACAGCCATATCTTCCAGCTGCTGGATGACGTTATAGCCGACATTGCCGCCGCCGATGATCATGACGTTCTTGGATGCCTCGGTCGCGCGCTCCAGGCCGATGGTCTCGAGAAAGGTATTCACCTGCTGGCTTTCGATGGCCACGTAAATGCTATCGCCGGCGAGCAGCACGGCATCTGCGCGGGGCACGCGCCAGCGATGGTTATGCTCATGGGCCACCACGTAAATATTCAGCTCGCCCATGACTTCGCCAAGATCGGTCAGCGATAAGCCAGCCAGCACGCCCTTCGGCGGAACCCTGAGGCCGATAAGCTGGCCCTTGCCGCCGGCAAACTCCTGGGCGTCTACGGCTGAGGACACTTGAAAGCGCTTGACCACCGCCTTGGCCGCCTCCTTCTCTGGCGAGATGATGCGGTCAATGGGCAGGTCATCTCGGCCAAACAGTCTTTCGCCGCTGTTCACATAATCAGGTTCGCGCACCCGCGCCATCTTGGTTGGCACCTTGAAAAGCGAATGCGCCACCTGGCAGGCAAGCATGTTGACTTCATCATTGGCGGTCGCGGCGATGAGTAAATCGGCATTCTCCGCATCCGCCTGTTCCAGTACGCAGGGATGCGAGGCGTAACCCAGCACCGTCTTCACATCCATGGTGTCCGCCACCCGCTGCAGGCGATCGGGATCGGTATCCACCACCACGACATCATTGCCTTCCGCCGCCAGGCGCTGGCCGATGTTAAATCCCACCTCGCCGGCGCCGAGAATAATCACCCTCATGGGCTACTCCTTCGAAGGCGCCAGACCATAGCGCTTGATTTTACGGTGCAACTGACTGCGCTCCATGCCGATATCCTCCGCCGTGCGGCTGATATTCCATTCATGCTTATGCAGATGTTGAATGAGATAACTGCGCTCAAACGCCTCCCTGGCCGAATGAAAGCTCAGGGCAAAACCCTCGATGCCGACATCCCCAGCCTGGTCCAGGGCCAGCATTTCATCAGCGCCCAGCTCCTGCCCCGCCTTCAGGATATGACTGCGCTCCACGTAGTTGCGCAACTCGCGCACATTTCCCGGCCAGGGATAAGCCTGCATCCTGGTCACGGCATCAGCGCTAAAGCGCACGGCCTCCCCGCCAAGCTGATTGGCCACTTCATCAGCAAAGAAACCCGCCAAAACGGGCAGGTCCTCGATACGCTCCCTGAGCGACGGCAGATGGATGGTTGCGACATTCAAGCGATAATAGAAATCCTCTCTCAATATCCCCTGGCGTATAGCCTGCTCCATATTTCCACTGCTGGCGGCAAGCAAACGCACGTTAAGGTTGATGGGACTGGGACTGCCAAGACGCTGAACGCTGCCCTCCTGTATCACGCGCAAGATCTTGGCCTGGGTAGGCGGGCTCAGCTCTGTCACTTCATCGAAAAACAGACTGCCGGCGTCGGCCATTTCAAAACGGCCGCGCTGCATATGCAAGGCGCCGGGAAAGGCACCCTTTTCATGCCCGAATAGCTCTGAATCCATGCGAGCATCAGGAATGCTGGCGGACTTCACGTCGATAAAGGGGCCTTCCGCCCGCGTTGAATGGTGATGGAGATAACGCGCCGTCACCTCCTTGCCAGCGCCATGCTCGGCAGTGATCAACACTGGCGCATCAGAAGGCGCTACTCGCCCAATCAGCGCCCGCACCTCGGTGATGGCCTTGCTTTCACCGAGTAAGTCATAGCGCGCCGTGCGCTCCATATCCTGCTTAAGGGCAACGTTTTCCTGGTGCAGTTGGCGCTTTTCCAGGGCATTATGAACCAGGATCAGTAACTTATCCGATGAAAGCGGCTTCTCGACAAAATCAAAGGCGCCCGTACGGGTGGCGCGCACCGCCGTGTCGATGCTGGCGTGACCCGACATCATGACAACGGGCAGGTCGCAATCGAGCTGCTTGAGACGACTGAGCGTTTCAAGCCCATCGATTCCGGGCAGCCAGATGTCGAGAAACACGCAGTCGGCTGGCTGTTTGCGAAACCGGGCCACGGCTTCCTCTCCCGAGGCAGCAAAGTCGGTCAGGTAACCTTCGTCTTCAAACAGGCCCTTGAGGGATTCCCTGATGGGCTGCTCGTCATCAACGATCAAGATTCGTCCCTTCATCTGCCCTCCATGCTCGGGCCTTGGCTAGGCAGCTGCAAGCAGAAATGGGTCGGCTTCTCCGACGATAACAGGGAAATCTCACCGCCATGCTCATCGGCGATGCGCTGGGCAATAGCCAATCCGAGCCCTGAGCCCTCCGATTTGGTTGAAAAGTAGGGCTCGAACAGCCGTCCAATATGATCCTGGGGAATGCCCATCCCGTCATCCTCGACATGGAAAACGGCCATATCGCCCTGCATGGCCGCATGCAGCCGAACACCGCCGCCACCTGCGGTCGCCGCTACGGCATTGTCCAGCAGGTTGATCAGCACCTGCTTCATCTGGTCGGCATCGCACGTGCAACTCAGCGATTCAGATGGAATTTCAATGGCCACTTGAGGATATGCCGCATACAGATCGCGCATTTCTCCCAGCAGCCCGTCGATGGCTACGGACTGAACAGCCGGGGCGGGCATGCGCGCCAGGATGGAAAAGTCGTTGATCAGGCGTTGCAAGCGCTCCACCTGACCGATGATGACGCTGGTGCAGGAATCAAACACCTCCTTGTCTTCCACGCTGCTTCGGAAACGCCGGTCCAGCCTCTCCGCCGCCAACTTCACCGGCGTCAGCGGATTCTTGATCTCATGCGCCAGGCGGCGGGCCACTTCCGCCCAGGCGCGGCTTTTCTGCGCTTCGGCGAGACTGCTGACATCGTCGAACACGAGCACGAAACCCGATAACACCGCCTGCTGGCCGGCCGAGCGCAAGCGCGTGCCGCGCGCCAAAATATGCAGCGTGCGCTTGCCCACGCGCAGTTGCAGCTCGCGTTGTAGCACACCGCTGTCCTGCTGGCGCAAGTCGCTGACAAACTCAGCGATGCCACGCAATCTTGCCGTGGCCAATTCGTTCAAGTCCCTGCCGGGAATCCAGCCGGATGGCAGGGCCAGAAGCTCCTTCAAGGATGTGTTAAACAGGGTGATCCGGCCATCGGCGTTGAGCAGCAACACGCCTGTCTGCAAATTGGCCAACAGGGCTTCCAGGATGTATTGCCGTTCGCGGCTGTTGCGCAGAGCCTGTTGCTGCTTGCGCTGCGCATCCTGCAACGCCAGATGATTCTCTTTCAGGCGCGCAACCATGCGGTTGAAAATGTTCACCAGGGCGCCAAGCTCATCCCTGCTGCTGGCCGGAACGCTTACGTCAAGATCGCCTTTGGCGACCTGCCGCAAGGCCTGGGCCAGTTCGCCCACGGGCTCTGTAAGCCGCCTGGCAAAGGCCAAGGCCGCCCAGCCCGCCCCCAACAAAACAAGCAAGGTGACCACCAACATCATATTGGTGAACAAGGTGGTGATGGCCAGCCGGTTACGCTCCAATTCCCGGTAGCTGCTGTAGTCGGCCTCCACTGCCCTGGCGCTCTGCACCACGCCGCTGGGCAGCACCACCTCCGCCTGCATCAAGCCCAGCACGCCCTGGTCACCCTTCAATGGCGCATAGGCCATGGCCAACTCTACCCCCTCTCTGGCCACCATTTCCGTCACCACGCGCGACATCGAAAGCGCCAGGGTGGCATTATCGCCCAACTGATCGGATACCGGACTGCCCAGGCCCTCCTGAGCACTGGCCAGCAATCTGCCGTTGACGTCAAACAAGCGCACGCCCTGCCAACCCTCACGCTGGCGAATCTCGGAAAGACGGCTATTGAGCAGGGAATAGGTTTGCTCTTGTGCCGCCGCCTGCAACAAAACGGGATCACTGACATAAGGCGTCAGACCCTTTTCCAAATCCGCCTCCACGCCGGCATAAAATCCCTGTGCCAGACCCAGAGCCCGGTCAAGCAGGGTGTCCACACGCACGTCAAACCACACATCCAGGGCCTGCCCGACCATTTTGTTGGCCGCCACCTGCAATATCAGCGACGGCACCATCAGCATGGCAACAAGCGCCAGCACCAGTTTGCTTCTCAGGCGCGAGCCCGGCCGCCGGTCGCGTCTTTCGCGCAGCAGGCGCAGGCCATGATAAATGGCCACCGCGATCAATATAAACAGCAGCGTCAGATTCAGGCCCGCCATGAACGCCTGCCCGCCCGGAACATGCATGGCGTCGGTCGTCAGGCCGACAGCCACGGTAATCAACATGGCAAGCGACACTGGCAGGAAGATGTGCTTCATCGGGCTTGCATTTAATTGTTGGTAAAATCGAGGGCCGCCTCGATTTGTTCATAGCCCCACCAGTGTCCCGCCCAGCGCACAAACCAGTTATCCGGCGGCCGGCCAAGACGGACTTCCAGGCTGAGTAGCAAACGATAGCGCTGGTCGGTCTCCAGAAGGCTGCGATCGATTACGGGAAACTCATCAAGATGGGTGAGGAACACCATGGCTGCCTCGATATCGCTCACGCGCCGCTCCACGCCGCCGCTGACATCCACCAGGCTCCATGTGCGCGACACCAGATCCGGCGCGACCCTGCGGGTAATGCTGACGCTTGCCGTATCCTTATTCAGCCAATAACGGCGCACCGATTCAATATCGATGTTCCAGGTCATGCTGATCACGGAGCCTTCACGCAAGGCCTGCTCGAGGCGTTGGCGCTGAGCGTCCGTGACCACGGATGCCTGGAACTTCACCAACTTTGGCTCCAGCCTTAAACCCAGATCAACGCTGGCCGCCATGGCCCAATCGAATGACAGCAGGAACAAAAAGCAGGCGAGCATGCAAATCATGCCATGGTTGCATCTGCGCATAGGAAGCAGTGTAGTCAGCTATGCGCTTGATTCCAGTTCGCATATTATTTTCCCGTAAATCGGCGTCGCCAGCATGTTCATCGACCGGCCGAACGGCTAATGTTGCTGCATGTCGAGGATGGATGGGAAAGCCATAAGCGAGTCCCTTATCGAGGTCTGCACGCAGGTCCGTGAAGAGGACCTCAACCATTATGGTTCCATTCACGGCGGCCGCCTTTTCACCCTGGCCGACGAAGTCGGTTTTCTGGCTGCGCATGAGCACACTCAAGCCAAGTGCGTGACCGTCGCGGCGCATCAAGCCCATTTTAGCCGCCCGCTACCGCTGGGGACAAAACTTAACCTCACCGCCCAGGTTGTGTTGGTGGGCCGATCCAGCATGTGGGTCAATGTTCAAATAAGCGCCGAAGACCAGGGTTCATTCACGCCGGCCATGCGCGTGGTAATCGTCTATGTGGCTGTCGATGAGGACTTCAAGCCAATCCAGGTGGCAAAGGCGCTGGCGCGTAGCTCCGAGGAAAAGGAACAACAGGCGCGAATGAAGTCGCTGAGGCGCTGGGCGCGGGGGCAGGCGTGAGCATCGGCATGATTGTTCTGGCTTCGCTCATCGTCCTGCTGCTGATGGCCGTGCTCTGGCTTTTATTCGATATGCGCAAAAACCAGAGGGATGCCCTGCAAAACAATGAGGCGGTGGAGCAGGCAAGGTTTGAGACCATGCAGGCAAGAATATCCGAGGCCATGGAAAGCAAGCACCGCGCACTGTCGGAAAATCTGCGCGACGCCCTGAGTGTGAACCAGAAACATATCAGCGATACCGTCCAGGAATCACTCAAGCGAACGACCGACACGCTTAATCAGCGCTTCGCTGAGCTGTCGCAAATGTCCGAACGCAAGCTCGAGGCTATTTCCGATCGTGTCGATGAACGTCTGCACCGCAGCTTCGAAAAGAGCCAACAGGTTTTTGCTGATGTGCAAAAGCGTCTGGTGATCATCGATAAGGCGCAAGACAAAATCGCCTCGCTGTCGGAAAATGTTGTTTCACTTCAGGATGTTCTGAATGATAAGCGCGCCCGTGGCGCTTTTGGCGAGGTGCAGCTGGCTCATCTATTGCGACAGGCACTGCCAGAATCGGCGTTTGAGTTACAGGCCCAATTACCCAACGGTCGCCGTGCGGATTGCCTGCTGAAACTGCCCGACCCTATTGGATCCATGGTCATCGACGCCAAATTTCCACTGGAGAACTACCAGCGTATGCTGGATGACAGTCTGGACACTCTGGAAAGAAAACAGGCAGCCAGCCAGTTCAAGCAGGATGTCAGCAAACATATTGGCGACATTTCCGAGCGTTATATCGTTGAGGGAGAAACTGCAGATGGAGCCATTATGTTTCTTCCTTCCGAGGCTGTTTTCGCCGAGTTACACGCGCACCACCCGGATTTGATCGCCCTGGGCCAGAGAAAGCGCGTATGGATTTCCAGCCCGACAACGATGATGGCCATTCTTAGCACCGTCGCCTCGGTGCTGAAAGACGCCGAAACGCGCAAGCAGGTGCATATCATTCAGGAGCATCTTCATGCCCTGGCGAAGGACTTCGAGCGCTTCGGCCAGCGTTTCGACAAGCTGGCCGCACACATCCGCCTGGCGCATGAAGACACCGAGCAAGTGCACATATCGGCAAAAAAGATTTCTCAGCGCTTTGGCAAGATCGAGCAGGTGGAATTGGATGAAATGCGCGATCTATCCCGCCCTGAAACATTGAGCAAGGAATAGGCAGAGGCTGGCTGCATGCACACTCAAACCACGGCGCACATCGACGCCCCCACCAGCTCAGATCAATATCTTCGCCTTGTCACCTACAATATCCAGGCGGGCATTGGCTCCCATCGATACCGCCATTTCTTTACGCATGGCTGGCGTTACGTCATGCCACACAGGCAGTCTTTAAGTAATCTGAATCGCATCGCCGATATCCTTGAAGACTACGATATCGTCGGCCTGCAGGAGGCCGATGCGGGCTCCTACCGCACGCGGTTCATCAATCAGGTGCACTATCTGGCCGAAAGTGGCGGTTTCTCTTACTGGCATAGCCATATCACCCGGGACATGGGCCAACTGGCTCAACATGGCAACAGTTTTCTTAGCCATTTGCAGCCCAGCAAGGTAGTGGAAACGCGCTTGCCAGCCTCCAGGCATGGCCGTGGCGTCCTGGAAGTACACCTTAAAATGGGCATGCATCCGCTCACGGTGTTTATCACGCATCTTTCGCTACGGCGCTACAGCCGCCTGCGCCAAATCCGCTTTTTAAGCCACATCATCAATCGTCAGCCATCGGCCGTACTCATGGGTGATCTGAATTGTGAGCCGGATTCGCCCGAGTACGACTACCTGATTGGCAGTACCAGCCTTCAGCCCGTCCTTTGTGAACAAAACACGTTCCCCAGCTGGCGGCCCAGGAGACGGCTGGATCATATTCTGGCTACCAATGATCTCATCCTGGATGAAATTCACACGATACCGGCAACCCTTTCCGATCACCTTCCAGTCACGGCGCGGCTACGATTTCGTTAGGGAGATGCTGATTTATTGCGTCCTGCAATAAAATCAGAACGTAAAGGAAAAAACGTGGTTTTGTTCCTGCTAACAAACCGGAAACTTGTGTTCCCAGTTTGGCAACCCGTCCGTGGGCCGCACGGAAGTGCCGAATAAATCAGCGCTTCGTTGGCGTTCAAACACAAGGAGAATAAAGGTACAAAGCCCCGGCATCCTGCCGGGGCTTTGTGCATCTGGTGCTATTCTAGGGAGGGGAGGAGGGAACGGCACCAGACGACTGGGGAAACTATATCATAGTCTGTGGCTATGTCATGAATCGATAATGAAAGTCACTTTATCATTAGAAACATTGCGCCTCAGATGCGCAAAGTATTCTCTGAGTCGATAAAAAAATCAAAGTGGAGAATTAACCGGGCAGCGGCTTGTCGGCCTTGATGGGACGGTGTACGCCGACAGCGCGGATATAGTATCCGTCAACCATTGTTCGTATACTGTTGGTATTATTTGATAATCGGTATGGACAACGGAATATTGTCCACTGGTTGTCCAGTAATCCGCCATATTTGCCGTTTCCAGGTGGCTTCACGGCTATTCCAGAAACATGCTTAGATGTGATTGCCGAATGACCACTTTCGACCCAAACCGGACATTCGTTTAAGTACGTATTAACCACAATAGAACGGCACATCCCTACAAACTAGACTGAGGCGATTAGGGAGATGCATATGGCCACCGCCTTGGATGGCGTCCGTTATCCTCTGGGATGCCCAC
>Ga0316190_10000243_pt1 | contig 36332 bp, 33 predicted proteins | sample Eddworburrow2_MG_FD_204929 | JGI IMG/M metagenome (GOLD analysis project Ga0316190, IMG submission 204929) | Coastal sediment microbial communities from Maine, United States - Eddy worm burrow 2 | ecosystem: Environmental > Aquatic > Marine > Coastal > Sediment | place: USA: Maine | collected...
TTAACATACTGAAAACGGAGCTTTTCTACATGAAAAGCTCCGCATCGTATTAAGCACCAGGGCAACAAAATCACCGCGTATGATACCTCAGATAGCTCATTGCCCGAAACTCCAACGTGCCGGGAGTTTTCAAGCATTTAAGTAATCAAGCAAGCCCCTCTCGTCAAGATAGTAATTGCATAGTTCCTTACCATCTTCAGTCTCAAGAACCGGGATGCGTGTACCATGCCTCGCCTCCAGTTCAGCATCATCGCCAATATCAATGGTGACAATCTGAAATTCATATTCCTTGCGTATCTCCTGTAGATGCTCCCACATATCCTCACAGAGGTGACAATTGTGACGATAATAGAGATTTAGAACAGGCCCTGCATCACTCATCTTCTGCCAGCCTGAGCGCAAGAAAGATCGGCCCCTGGCGACGATAGACCAACACGGCCACAGACTTCCCCTCTGGCAGCTCTTTTACCTGCTCCTTGAAATCAGCAACACCTTTCAACCAAACATTATTGATCATCTGCAGCACATCACCTTTACGGATACCTGCCTCTTGAGCTGGCCCAGCCACAATCTCACTGACCAATACACCACCCTCTGCCTCAAGCCCTAAGTGCTCCCTCTCTTCTGAGGTCAGCTCACGTACCGTTACGCCAATTCGATTGCCTTGTGCAGGATGCGATCTTGCCGAGCCCATTTTTAATTCCGCATCTTCAGGCAAAGCCCCAATAAGCACCTCAACAGTCTGACGTTTTCCCTGACGCAGGATCTCCACTTCTGCCGGACGATCAACCGGACTGGCTCCAACCATTGGCGGCAAGGAGGCAGAATTTGCCACCTCATCGCCATTAAAACTCAATATGACATCGCCTGTTTTAAGCCCCGCTTTTTCAGATGGACTGCCAGGCTGAACCTGCGATACCAAAGCACCATAGGGGCGGGAAAGGCCAAAGGATTCTGCCAACTCACGCGTGACATCCTGAATCAGAACACCCAGCCAGCCACGCGTTACAAAGCCCTTATCTTTGATCTGCTCTACCACATTCATTGCCATATCAATGGGAATGGCAAACGATAGCCCCATAAACCCGCCTGTCCGACTATAGATTTGGGAATTAATTCCCACAACCTCGCCATCCAGATTAAACAGAGGGCCACCCGAGTTGCCTGGGTTAATAGCCACATCGGTCTGAATAAAGGGGACGTAATTTTCACGCGGCAGGCTTCGCCCTTTGGCACTGACAATACCCTGAGTAACCGAGTGATCAAATCCAAAAGGTGATCCAATCGCCAATACCCATTCACCAACCTTAAGATCTTTTGTCTCATTAATGGCGACAACCGGCAGATCCTCAGCCTCAATCTTCAATAGCGCAATATCACTGCGTTGGTCCGAGCCAATCAGCTCCGCCTTGAATTCCCTGTGATCACTCAGGCGGACAATAATCTCATCCGCCCCATCAACCACATGATGGTTCGTCATCAGATAACCATCTTTTGAGATGATAAATCCCGAACCCAATGACTGTCCTTCAAACCCAGGACCATGAGGGGAGCCACCCGGGCCGCCAGGGCCATGAGGAGCACCAAAAAAATGCTTAAAAAGATCATTTAAAGGACTGTCTTCAGGCAGATCAGGCATTTTGTAATGCGGCGCTATGCGTTCCTTTAGTGACTTTTTAGGCTTCTGTTTGGTGCTGATATTAACCACAGCCGGGCTATACTCCTCCACCATTTTGGTGAAATCAGGCAATGATCTAGCTTGTAAATCCATTACGCCAAACAACAAACAAGCAACTACCAGCATGGCTTTATAGCCTTTCAACTGGAATACACGCATAGTCCAACTCCTAATTATTTAACCTGAAACATCTGAATTTATTGAACACTCAAGCTCAACTTTAGCCTCACCAACCCGACGCAGCACAACAGCCGTATACTGCTCATCCTGGCCAACTTTGGCTGAAAAATAACGCAGCCATAACAACCCCACTGCCAGCCCAAAAACGCCACCAAGCGCAGCCATGGCTTCTGACGAAGCCAGCCACTGGCCTATGATCGCAAATAGAATAAAACTGACCAGGGGTACGGCATAGAGAGCCATTGAGGCTTTGGTCAAAGCCTCCTCTTCAAAACCAATCACAACTCGCTCACCAGGCAGGGCATTAATGGGGTTAAGCACCTGCAATATCGCATCAGGCTCCTTATTTCCCTCCTCTTTCAACGAGGCCGTTTCACAGGCTGACCGGGATGAGCATGAGCCACAAGCCGAGGATCTTTCAGTTTGAACCTGTGCATAGTCACCTACACACTCAAGAATGACTGCTGGCTCTTCAATCACTGTACAGAGGACACCGCAGAATATTCAATGGAATTTGCAACCGTGCGAACAGTCTGCGCAGGCACTTCACCTACAACAGTCACCTGATACCCAGATACTTGAGTACCAAATACATTGACCGCTCCCATCTTTGAAGCTTTACGTAGTCCATTTTCATCATCAGCTTTTTCAAAATAGACAGATAGTGTGGCCAAGCCATCTGAAAAAACAAAATGTTCCATCTCCTTTTCAGACAAGGAGGCAGAACGCTTTGTTCTCACCTGCAACTGGAACCCTTGCGGAAGCTGTTTAAATTTCCAATTGGCATCAGCCGATGTAGAAATCTCCTGCGCTGGCTTGGGATGAACCCACGTATAGCCACTTTTACCATGATGCAGGGTCGGAGATATCGTCTGAAGTGAAGGGGTAACACGGAGTGAAGTAAACATAATCTGCGACACCATCTCCCCCTCCTCATTGATGGTATCTGTTTTTAAAGGCAACGCATGATTTACATCAAGAAACAGGCGGTAACCATAACGGAGAGGGTCTCGAGGTATGACGCCAATAACTACAGCCTCCCGATTAGCTATCCGCGCTTCACCCAACAGACGAAAATCATAATAATCTGAAAGACGGCTAATATTCACCGGCAAGACAGAAGGGAATCTACGATCAGTTTTCCGATGCTTCGTTACCGACACCGATTTGGCATCAGGCAATACGCAGATCACTGAATTCTGACTGCGAATCACTTCTCGTGCGGCACCGTTCAGTGAAAAAATACGCTCCTGCTCTTGATCGCCATTTGCAGCGTGAGCGATCTGCATGGTCTCCAACTGCGTATTATGGAGATAGACAAAGGTTCCTTCATACGACAGCGTGTGCACAGACTGCACCATCTGTTTTAACCAGGCATCTACACTTTTCTCAGCATCTCCAGCAACACCAGCTGGCACAACACCCAACAGGAAACATCCAACCCAAGCGCGACAGCTCTGAAGCATTTGATTATTGCCTTGCGTCATATCCCACAAAAGTGGCGTAGGGAACAACACCTCTTACCGGAGCTTGCGTGGCATATTCACTGTGATCCACTAAATATTTATTCAGCCTGTTTTCTGTGGCTGGCTTGGCTAGATTTTTCCATCGCGTACCCGAATATTGAGTAGACCATCGTGCAGCAGGCTGAGTAACCACAACGGGGCGCACTCTATACTGAACACTGTTTGCTAAGTGAAAATTTTGGGTAGGAGGCACAGAAGCAAGCTGAGCATAGCTTGGCTCTGCCATCTTTACTGTCGCAACTTGAGGGGAGATTTTTGCATCAGGGGTAAGTAGCTGTGGTGCAGCCATCACAGCAAGGACTGCCACAGAGGCTGCAACCGCAGTGCCTGCCAGCGGCTTCACCCAGGCTGGAGCGCTTTGAGCCGGTTTCGGTGCCGCCAGAATGGCAGGCTCAGCATCCACCTGCGCCCGCACCTGATCTGCAAGACTGGGAGAAACTCGCCCCCCTGCCTCACCACGAATCACATCACTGATCAGATTGTAGCGATCCCAGGTGCTTCGCAGCTGCTCCTGCTCACTTAGCTGACTCAGGGTCTGATCTATTTCCTCATGGGATAACTCATCATCCAACAAGGCAGAAATCTCTTCACGAATATTTTCAGTCATCGTTCAACTCAATATTTAGCTAGGTTCAAGCAAAGGTTTTAGCTTGGCATCAATTGCCTCACGCGCCCTGAATATTCTGGATCTTACTGTACCCACAGGACACGACATGGTATTTGCAATATCTTCATAACTGAGTCCCTCCAGTTCCCTCAAGGTTATCGCCGTGCGTAAATCATCTGGAAGATCATCAATTGCCTGGCGTACCGTCAACGCAATCTCCTCTTCCAGCAGGTAATTCTCTGGCGTTGCATGCTCTTGCAACCGCACTCCTGCATCCAACTGCTCTGCAACTTCTGTCTCAACACCGTTGCTGGGTGGCCTGCGGCTTTGAGAGACAATATGGTTTTTAGCCGTGTTAATAGCAATTCTATACAACCAAGTATAGAAGGCGCTATCGCCGCGAAACCTTGGTAAAGCCCGGTAGGCTTTAATAAAAGCCTCCTGAGCCACATCCTGCGCCTCACTGCTATCACGAACATAACGTGAAACCAAGTTAATAACCTTTTGCTGATACTTTAAAACCAGCAGATCAAAGGCTCGCTTATCACCGCGCTGTACCCGAAGAATCAGCTCCTGATCGACCTTGCGCTCGCTCATTCGCTGCCCCTATTGGAACAACAGCAGGCAATTTTCTCAGCATAGAGAAATTGACCATTTATAATCAGTTTAGTTCGCAACTGTGACAACATTTGTTCTCGAAAGCTCATAATTACGATAGGATGAGCAAATTGATCCAATTTTCTTTCATTTGCGGATTATGGCTTTATTCGGGCCCCGCGGTAAACATCTGTCACACTTATGGAAAATAATTTTTTGCATGATGTGCTTATTATAGGCAGCGGCGCTGCGGGGCTAAGCCTGGCACTACGCCTTCCCTCAGACATTCGCATCGCGGTCATTGCCAAACGCAGTCTAAGTGAAGGCAACACCATGTATGCACAAGGAGGCATCTCCGCTGTGCTCGATGAGCAGGACTCCATCGCCTCCCATGTGGCTGATACCCTGACAGCCGGGGCCGGACTTTGCGACAAAGAGACTGTACAACGGGTGGTAGAGAATGGCCCTAAAAATATCCACTGGCTACTGAAAGAAGGCGTTAAATTCACTCAGGAAGAAGAGAAAACCTCCACCAGCTCCGGTTTCCACCTGACACGCGAAGGCGGACACTCTCATCGCCGGGTTATCCACGCTGCCGACTCCACCGGTCACTCCGTTGAAACCACGCTTGAACAGCAGGCCAGGAGCCGCGAAAACATCTCGCTGTTTGAACACCATATCGCCATTGACCTCATCACCAGCAACAAGCAAGAAGGCCCAACAAACCGCTGCACAGGCGCATACATTCTAAATCTTGAGACGGAGCATGTTGAAACCTTCAACGCCCGCATAGTGGTGCTTGCCACGGGCGGTGCCAGTAAAGTCTATCTCTACACCAGCAACCCGGATGTCTCCACCGGAGATGGCATCGCCATGGCTTGGCGTGCCGGCTGTCGAATCGCAAACATGGAGTTTATCCAGTTTCATCCAACCTGCCTCTATCACCCGCAAGCCAAATCGTTTCTGATTACAGAGGCACTGCGCGGTGAAGGCGCCTACCTCAAGCGCCCGGATGGCAGCCGGTTTATGCCGGACTTTGATGTGCGTGCAGAGCTGGCACCACGTGATATCGTTGCCCGTGCTATCGACCACGAAATGAAACGGCTGGGCATTGAGTGCGTCTATCTCGACATCACCCATAAATCGCCTGAATTTATCAAAGAACACTTCCCAACGGTCTATTCGCACTGCCTGAAATTTGGCATCGATATCACACACGAACCCATACCTGTTGTACCGGCCGCTCACTACACCTGCGGCGGTGTGATCACAGACCACCAGGCACAGACCGATATCACGGGCCTCTATGCCATCGGCGAAACAGCCTATACCGGTCTGCATGGCGCAAATCGCATGGCCAGCAATTCACTGCTGGAATGTCTGGTCTACGGACAGCTGGCTTGTGAAGATATCCAGCATGCATTGCCTAGCATCCCAACGCCATCGGTCTCACCCAAATGGGATGAAAGCCGGGTCACCGACTCAGATGAAGAGGTGGTGGTTTCCCACAACTGGGAGGAGCTGCGACATTTTATGTGGGACTACGTCGGCATCGTGCGCACCAACAAACGCCTGGAACGGGCAAAGCGTCGCCTGAACCTGCTGCGCCATGAAATTCGCTGGTACTACGACAATTTTCGGGTAACCAATGATCTTTTAGAGTTGCGTAATTTGGTTGATATTGCAGACCTCATTATCCGCTCTGCCCAGCGCCGCAAAGAGAGCCGGGGGCTACATTACACCCTAGATTTCCCACAGACAGACAATGTCACACAGAAGAAACCGACCATTCTGATACCTGACAACTACTCACCACGCGAACCCAAGTAATTTAGATTCACAGCGATAATGCACTGCGCGGCATTTTGCCACATTCCATACATCTATTTTTACGTCTAACATCGCAAACCAACTTGGCAATAATCGCCTTCTGACACGCCCGCATCCATGATGAGCTGCTATTCTTGCTGGCGTTCTGGTGCTTGTCTCGGCTGACGGTGCAGATTATGCTGAGGAAACATAACAGGCATTAACACAGAATGGGTTGGCAAATGCCGAAAGCTGGCTTTTTGCTGATAATTTTCCCGAGCGCCTGCATTATCGCATCAACCCCGATGGATATAGAGAGTTACCCAAAACCTACTTCTATGATGCCAGCCATAAACAAATCGACAGAAGCACCACACTGGGTAAAAAGGGCTATTTAAAGTTAATTGCCGGGAGCAAACACCATTGAGTAAATCACCTGAGATAGAAATTCTGCGTCGCTGCTGGCTCGGCATGACAATCATCATGCTGGCTATGTTATTCAGCACCACAGTCGGAGCCGTTGAGGATCCGCTCAAAGCCTCTATCACCACCAGCACCCATAACAATATGCAGGAAGTCAAAACCCAGACGCGTATTGAGGGGCTGAACGACAAAACCCGCATCATGCTGGAAGAGTACCAGCAGCTGAGCCGGGAGCTTGAGGTACTGACAACCTACAATACTCAGTTGCAACGGTTGGTTAACTCTCAGAAAGAGGAGAAGCAATCAATTCAGGAGCAGATGAACAACCTGGAGGCAACCCAGCGGGAGATTATTCCACTGATGCTGCGGATGGTGAATTCACTACAGGAATTTGTAGCAATGGATCACCCCTTTCTGCCAGAAGAGCGACAGCTGCGGGTAACACAAATTCAAGCGCTGATGGATAGAGCTGATGTATCCATCGGTGAAAAATACCGCCGGGTACTGGAAGCTTATCAAATAGAGATGGAGTATGGCCGCACCATTGAGGCCTACCGGGGCGAGCTGGAAGCAGACAGCACCCGAACCGTCGATTTCCTGCGCATTGGCCGTGTTGGCCTCTACTACCAGACATTGGATCACCAAGAGGTAGGCCAGTGGGACACAGCCGCAGGCGGTTGGCAAAAACTGACTGACGACTACAATCTGTCGATCCGCAAAGGGTTGCGCATCGCCCGCAAGCAATCAGCACCCGATCTGCTCTACCTGCCCACACCATCAGCCCAGGTGGTGACCCCATGATCCGCCCTGCCCTGTTACTGGTGATAGCCATCAGCTGGCCCGCATGGCTCTGTGCCGCACCGGCCAATCACCTCGACCAGCTGCTGCTACAGGTGCAAAAAGCCCAGCAACAGGAGACAACCACCCGACGTCAACGTGAGCAGCGCTTCCTGGCAGAACATGCCGATCAGAAAAAACTGCTGGCTGAACTCAAGGTGCGACTGGCCGCAGAGCGCAAACGTAGCAAGCAGCTGCGAACCTCCTTCGATACGAATGAGAAAGAGCTGACTGAACTTGAAGGCGAGCTGAAGCGCCAGACCGGTGACCTCGGTGAGGTCTTCGGCACAGTCCGTCAATCAGCCAAAGATCTCTCTGCACTGATCAGCGAGTCTCTGGTCTCAGCCCAATTTCCAGAGCGCACCGACTGGCTGCAAACCCTCAGTGAGAGCAAAAAGCTGCCAAATATTAGCGAGCTGGAGAAACTCTGGTACCTGGTACAGCAGGAGACAATCGAATCCGGCCGGGTGGTACGTTTCCCCGCCCCGGTCATTGACACCGATGGACAAGCCAGCAAGCAGGAGGTAATCCGCGTAGGACTCTTCAATGCGCAGGCACAGGGGCGCTACCTCACCTATCAAGCTGAAACCAGCCGATTTGTGGTGCTGGCACGCCAGCCCGATCAAATCACATTGGGCAATAAAGCAGATGGCGCTTCGGCAATAGACCCCACTCGTGGCGTATTGCTGGAGCTACTAGTAGAGACCCCGGATCTGACCGAACGAATTCAACAAGGCGGTATTGTTGGTTATGTCATCCTGGCTTTGGGTGCTCTTGGCTTTCTTATCGTCATAGTTAGGCTTGCCTATCTGACCATCACCGGGCGCGCTATTGGTCGACAGCTAAGCAATCTGGCCGCACCCTCCTCCAACAATCCGCTTGGGCGTATCCTGACTGTTGCAAACGAACACGCCGATGCCGATGCCGGTAATCTGGAGTTGCAGATCGACGAAGCCATCCTGCGCGAGCTGCCCTGCCTGACCCGCGGAGAAGGACTGGTCAAACTGCTAGCCGGTGTCGCCCCCCTGCTGGGTTTGCTGGGTACTGTGGTAGGCATGATCGCCACCTTTCAATCCATCACACTATTCGGTACGGGCGATCCAAAAATGATGGCAGATGGCATCTCCCAAGCCTTGGTCACTACGGCCCTGGGGCTAATCGTAGCAATACCGCTGCTCTTCATGCACACCCTGGTCACTAGCCGCAGTCAGGCCCTGGTGCAGATACTCGATGAGCAGTCACTGGGACTGGTCGCCGCAGGAAGAGAAAGCACCCATGCATGAGCATCTCGATGGCATGCTGCGCTTTCTTGAGACCGGTGGCCCGGTGCTCTGGCCCATTGGAGCCGTCGCATTTATCATGGGCGCGCTCATTATCGAACGTTACTGGTATTTCCAGCTCGATTTCACCCACAAGATGGATCAGATGGTGACTCAATGGCAACAACGATCAGACCGCAGCTCGTGGTATGCCGTGCGCATCCGCGAAGCGATGATCGCCGATGCCAAGATCAGACTCAACCGCGGCATGTCGCTGATTCGGATGCTGGTCGCTCTCTGTCCCATGTTGGGGCTGCTTGGCACCGTCACCGGCATGATGGGCGTGTTTGATGTGATGGCCATACTCGGCACCGGCAACGCCCGCGCCATGGCTTCCGGCATCTACCAGGCCACCATTCCGACCATGGCCGGCATGATGGTCGCACTGCCCGGCCTCTACTTTAGAGCCGGTCTGAAACGAAAGGTGGAGCGCAGGATAGAGAAGCTGACTCACCACCTCGTGCTCGCCTAATTTTATACAGGAATAGCCATGCGTCGGCATCGTACACATAACAGCAACAGCGCAGATTCGGAGATCAACCTAACCCCGATGCTAGATGTCGTCTTCATCATGCTGATCTTCTTTGTGGTGACCACCTCTTTCGTCAAGGAAGCCGGGGTGGAGGTAAACCGCCCCAATGCCAGCACCGCGCAACAGCAGGAATCTGCCAATATTCTGATTGCCATTCGCCCCAATGGCGAGATTTGGATCGACAACCGCGCCGTAGATGTGAGGGCAGTGCGTGCCAATATCGAGCGGCTACGAGCAGAATTCCCAGAGAGCAGCGTCGTAATACAGGGCGATAAACAAGCGCAGATTGGGCTGCTGGTTCGGGTTATGGATCAGGTGCGACTGGCCGGCATCACCAATGTAGCCATTGCCGCTGAAGGCCAATAATGCCTACTGCCGCCTACTTTTTCAGACTTGCATTTTCCGGGCTTGGCGGGATCATCATCGCCCTGAGCCTGTTGTGGCTAATGCAGCTGATGGTCATCAACGACGATGATGTGGGCGCCATGAAATCCAAGCGCCCGGTAATGGAGTTTGTACGTCTCAAACAGACATCAGAGACCCGCCTCAAACAACGGGAGAAACCCGAAGAACCACCACCACCTGAGCAACCCCCTCAGATACCGGAAATGGAGCTGGCCGTAGCCAAGCCCATAGCTAGAGCACCGAACATCGCTATGGCCATGCCGGAACTGAGTATGTCAGCTATGAACTTTGATGCCCCCTATATTGGTGCCGTGGCTAAAGGCACACCCGATCGGGATTTCATGGTGCTCTCCCGCATACCGCCCCGCTACCCCCACCGGGCAGAACGCAAAAAGATCGAAGGCTGGGTCAAAGTATCATTCATCATTACCGAACAGGGCAGCGTCAAAGATGCCATTGTCGCCGATGCCAACCCCAAGGGAATCTTCGACCGCGCTGCACTACAGGCCATCCTGAAGTGGAAATTCAAACCTCGAGTCACCGATGGAAAGCCAGTGGCCACACAAGCAGATCAGGTGATTAATTTTAAGTTGGATAGAGGGCGCAGATGAAAAGGTATACAGTAGCTCTAATGGTTGCACTGCTCTGTGTTACCGGCACTGCATCTTCAGTCGCTTATGCCGGTAAGAAAAAGCAACTCTCCCAACAAGCCTATAAGGCACTCATGGCCGCCCAGGAATCTCTCGAAAAAGGCGAAGCTACCAAAGCCATTGGCACACTAAAAGGACTATTAATCAAACTGGAAAAGAGACCCTACGAACGCGCCATCATACTTCAGAGCATCTCCCATGCTCACATTTCACAAGAGAACTATAGCGCTGCCATACCGCCGCTAAAACAGAGTGTTGACCTTGCTGTGTTACCTGACGAACCACAGCAGCAGGCACGCTACAATCTAATACGACTTCTGATGGCAACAGAAAAATTCACCGACGCCATCAATCAACTGAAAATCTGGTTTGCCCAGATAGAGCAACCCCAGGCTGAAGCCTATGTGATGCTGGCAACAGCCCGCCTGCAGTTGGCGCATTATCAGAAAGCCATTAAACCTCTACGCACAGCAATCAAAATCAGCAAAAACCCAAAGGAGAGCTGGTATCAAAGTCTACTGGGAGTCTACAGTGAACTAAAGCAGTACGACCACTGCACCACACTGCTGCATACCATGTTAAAACTTTTTCCAGAGCGGCCAAACTATTGGCGTCAACTGGCAGGCATTCAGTTAACTGAAGATAAATACAGTGATGCGCTGGCAACTATGGAACTTGCTCACCTGCGCGGTCATATTGATACAGAAAAGGAACTACTCAACCTGGCCCAACTCTACCTACATCTCAACACCCCCTACAAGGCAGCAAAGCTAATAGAAACCGAGATCAAGCAAGGTCGCATTAATAAGAGCGAAAAGAACTGGGAACACGCCGCCAACGCCTGGCTACTGGCACGAGAGATCAACAAAGCCGTTGCTGCACTGGAAAAAGCCAAAGCAACGCTACGCAACCCACAGTTAGGACTCCGTCTTGCCCAGCTCTATATAGAATCACAACGCTGGCAGGAAGCAGGCAAAACACTGAACACTATTATCAGCGATGGAAAACTAAAGAGTGCCGACAGTGGGCAGGCTTGGATGTTGCTAGGCATTGTGCAACACGAGACAAAGTCAATAGCTAAGGCACGTACCGCATTTAAACAAGCAAAAAAATATAAAAAAACTGCTAATGGCGCAAAGCAGTGGCTGGCTTTTATTGATCAAACATAAATTATTTTCTGCTATACCAATTTTGTGGCAATAGCCACTCTTTCTTACCCATCACAATCCACATATTGCTGTACATTGTTACAGTGACCATCTGCGACATAATGCCACGCGACAATCGGTCACATTTTCAACCCTTAAAACAATACGTATTATCGCTGCCACTATAAAAGGCAGTCACAATCTATCCAGGGCTAAGTTTCGATCACCCTGATACAAGGCTCTTGCCGTACTTTGTTTCTGTCAAAAGCTGCTCCATATTGCGGTCATTTGTTTTACCTGTTTATAGCCTGTAAAGCATTTTTGCCGGCTCTGATAGAGAAACACAAACAACCGTATACATTAAAAGCAAATATAGGTACTAGAAGTGAAACCGATAAAAAACTGGAAATCCAGAAAATCCATCCTGGCACTAGCTATTGCAGGTGCAATCTCCCCCGTTTTGGCGGAGGAGACTGCCAGCTCTCTCGATACAATTGTTGTGTCAGGCTCACGCTCTGAGGAGTTATTATTAAATACTCCAAACGCCATTTCTGTTATTGGTCAGGAAGAGATTGATAAAGTAAAATTTATCGATGCAAATAAGGAGCTTTTGACACGGATTCCTGGTAACAGTATGGGACGAAACCTCAGATGGGCATTTGGCAGCAAAAACTACACTGTCAACCTACGGGATGGAGTAATGATGCGTCCCTTTGGTAAGGGCTTTAACCGGTCACTCAACGAGGTCAATACATGGGACATCGAACGGGTTGAGGTCACTAAGGGTCCAGCGTCTGCACTCTTTGGTAGCCAAGCACTTGGTGGTGTAATCAACATCATCACCAAAGCACCACCACCAGAGAGAGAGATCAACGTCTGGACCGAAGCTGGCTCATGGGAGCGTTACAGATCTGGAGCTTCTATTGGAGATACACAGGGTAATTTTGGCTATAAGGTTGACGTCAACGGCCTAACGGTTGATGGCTGGCGTGATCGCACCAAAAGAGAAGAGAAGGCATTTACGGCTAAGGGAGTCTGGACATTTTCCCCAGAAACCAAACTGACTCTACGTGCAGAACATCAAGACAAACGCATTCAGCAACCAGGATCAATTTCAGAGGCACAATACCGTGATAACTGGCGGCAAGCCGATGTCTACGATGCCTATGAAGATACCCAGTTCAGCACGCTATCAGGGATTTATGAGCATCAGTTTAACGACAAAGCAAGCATAAAAGTATCCTACTCAGCACGCAAAACCGACACCGATGGACCAACCGCTCTCTCCTATAAGAGTGGTTATGTCGATGATGAATATATGGACAACAATCTAGTGCTTGAATCGCATTGGAAGTTTGATCCTTGGGCATCAAAGCTGGTAGTAGGTGCTGATCTACAGCACAGTGACGTAAACGAAACAAGCAAGGCATGGACATCAGATGTCAGTACAAACCCAGGTGCCGTTGAAAAAGAGTGGGACCTGTTAGCTGAAGTTGTATCCCCCTTCACCCAGGTTCAGTTCTCACCTGTTGATTGGGCTGAAGTCACATTGGGCGCACGCTATGACCATGTTGACTACGAAGGCAAAGACCAGTTTGGAACCGCAGGTACATTGGATGCAAAGTTTACCGAAGTAAGCACAAAGGCAGGCATCAGCTTTGCACTTAATGAAAATAATAGCTTGTGGTTCGGCTATGGTGAAGGATTCGTTGCACCAAGCCGCTCAAGACTCTTTACCAGTACAGCTGCTTTTCGCGGTGGGAAATGGCGCGGCTATAATGCCGACCCAGATCTTGATCCAGAAACCGCAGAGAACTACTCTATCGGCCTGCGCGGTGCCACTCCTGAAGGGATGTTTGGTTATGACATGACCCTCTATTATAGCGAGATCGAAGATATGGTGGTCGGAGCGGACAGAGGCGGTGCTGATCGAGTCTATGTCAATGCCGGTGAAGTAGAAGGCAAGGGTCTGGAGGCCGCATTCCATTATCAGCCAATGGATAATCTGCGATTTAATATTGCCTACACCTATGCAGACCATGAATACAGTGATTTTGTTGATGGCGGCACCGACTATACCGGCAATATACTGAGTTCATCACCTCTGCATCACATCAACGCAAGGGTAACCTTTACACCGATTGCCTTGCTTGATGTTGAATTAGAGATGGACTCTCTCTCTGCTTACGAGACAAGCACTGCCAATGATGACCCAACTGGACGATATCGCCGCCCTGATCTATTTCATCTCAAGGCCAACTATGACACAGGCGTCTGGTCAGTCTGGGGGCAGGTGCGCAATCTGACAGATGAAAAATATGGAGAAGGTGTCTCCTATGGGCGTACTGGCCGTAGTTACTCACCCGGTGAGCCACGTTCCGTCAACGTAGGTGTTAGGTACAGCTTCCTGTAGTTAAAACCAAGTGACTCTACCACTTGAGTCAGCAATGGGTGGGTACAGAAAATGTACCCACCCTTTTTTGCCTGCGGCTGGTTATCTCCTAACCGTCGCATCATGCAACGGTAATTAGTAATCATGCAGGATCCAGTTTCAAAAGAGACTCATAGCGAGCACAAGCACCCCCGCAAACAAAAATATCTCATGGTAGCGCTGCCGCTACTCTTTCTTTCCCTTGGCATCGCTGGATATCAGGGCGTCATGAGCTCAGCAGGGAGCGCAGGAAAATCTCACGGCAACAAGCCCGCAGCAGTCGCAGCCCCTTCAAACCATAAGGGGCCGGGGGGGCCACGCTATGGTCGTTCAGGCCCGCCAAAAACCAAGGGGCGTAATAAGCAGCCCGCAGTGAAGGCGCACACCATTCAACTGGCTGCCTATCAACCACAATGGAACCTCTATGGAGAGATTGTCACCAGTCACCGGGTAGCTGTACACATACCTGTTCCAGGGCGGTTGATTCATGTCAGCCCAGCATTGCGCACAGGGTCAATACTTAAAGAAGGTGAGTTATTGGCCGCCGTCGATGAGTTCCCCTATCAAGCTGCACTGGAAGAGGCACAGGCTACGCTCGCAGAGATACAAGCCAAACAGAAAGAGATAAGTGCCCAGATCATTCAGGAAGAGCATGCTTTAGAGCAGGCACAACGCCAGCTTGAGCCAGCACGAAATGAACTTAAACGGATGCAGAAGCTTTTCAAGAGCAGAACCGTATCGCAAAAAGCACTGGATGAAGCCGCTGTTTTGGTTTCCCAACGGGAATCTGCACTGCAGCAGCGACAGAGCAATATCAAGATCAACCGCGCTCGACTGCAACAGCAGCAGGCGGTAGAAAAACGTCAGAAATGGGTACTGCAAAGAGCAAACCGGGCATTGGAAGATAGCCGCTTTGTTGCCCCATTTGACAGCCATGTGCTGTCAGTCAATGCTGAAACCGGACAATATGTCACTTCATCCAGCAAGCTGGCAACACTGGCCGCAAGTGGTGATATTGAGGTGCGTTTTACCCTGTCAGAGGATCAATATGGCGACCTGTTGGCTGCTGAAGAGACTATTTCCGGCCTGCCTGTACATTTCATCTGGCACTCTGGTCATTTGCAACTCACCTTCAATGGCAAGGTAAAGCGGATGGCTGCGGAGGTTAACGAAGAGAGCGGCGCTATCATTCTCTATGCCGGGCTGGGAGAAGATGAAGCGCTAAAGAGCAAGCTGCCCATCGGCTCTTTTGTTGATGTAGTGCTATCTGGCCACAGCACCGATCATGTGGCGCGGATACCCGAAAGCGCCCTCTATGATCAGAATCACGTCTTTCTTATTGAAGAGGGCAAACTGGTTCCCCGCCAGGTGGAGCCACTTACATGGAAAAATGGTGAGGTACTTATTGCCTCTGGCCTCAATGAGAGTGAACAGATACTTGCCAACCACCTGCCAAACGCCAAGCCCGGCATGAAGGTAAAGGTAATAAAACGATGAGCAGGATAGAGGATACACCCCGATTCCCTGCCCTTTCAGCACCCATCCGCTTTTTTGCCCAGCATCGCACAGCAGCCAACCTACTGATGGCCGTATTGCTAATTGGCGGCTATGTCGCGCTGGATATACTCAATACACAGCTACTGCCTACACGGGAAAATCCGCGCGTTTCAGTACGTGTTGCCTGGCCCGGAGCAAGCGCCTCTGACATGGATAAGGCAGTCATCCGCAATCTTGAGCCCGCTTTGCGCTATCTGGATGGTGTTGACAATCTCATGGGACAAGCTCGCGAAGGAAGCGCCTACATGGCCGCTCAGTTTCGGCGCGGTATGGATGTGGGCGAACTAACGACAGAGGTACAAAAAGCGGTTGATAGTGTCACTACCCTGCCAGAGGCTGCAGAACGCCCTGAGGTTCATGCCGTGCGAGGCTTTGAGCGTGTAGCCAAGATCTTGATCACGGGCCCCTATTCAGAGGGCGAGCTGAAAGGCCATGCAGTGCGTATACGTGATGGTCTGCTGGATGCAGGTATCGACCGGGTGTTGATGACCGGAACGCGCGACGAAGAGATCCGTGTAACCGTCCCGGAGCGTAGACTAGCCCGTCACCACTTGACCATGGACGATGTTGCTTCAGCCATCAAACGTGAGACCCGGGATCGCCCAGCAGGCAACCTGCGTGGCGGATTGGATCGCTCTGTCCACGGAGCCGGGCGTGCTGATACAACAGAAGAGATTAGCAAGATTGTCCTACGAACCGGTAAGAGCGGTGAACATCTGGCGCTTCATCATGTGGCAGAAGTGAAGGATATCTTTGATCCCGACCAAGTTCGTGGCCTCCATCGAGGGGAACCCGCTATCCGGCTGGAGATCCAGCGAACACCCGCAGCCGATACCCTGGATACTAACCGTATCCTGCACAGCTATATCGAGCATGTCAGCAAAAGCATGCCACCCGACCTCAAGATTGAACTCTTTGATGTACGTGCCAACTATCTACAGGAACGGATAAACCTACTGTTCAAGAATGGCCTGCAAGGCCTTGCCATTGTGGTGGTGGTGCTGTTTATCTTTCTCAGTGCCCGCACCGCCTTCTGGGTTGCCTTCGGTATCCCTGTAGCGCTGATGGCCACCTTTGCCGTGATGTGGATGACCGGTCAAAGCATCAATATGTTTTCCCTATTTGCACTGATGCTGGCGCTTGGCATTATTGTTGACGATGCCATCGTCGTGGGCGAACACACTGCAACGCTACACAAGGGTGGCCTACCCGTTGGGCAGGCGGCAGAACAGGGTGCCTTGCGCATGTCGGGACCGGTGATGGCAGCCACATTGACCACCATTGTCGCCTTTCTGCCCACCTTCTTTATGTCTGGTCGCGTAGGTGACATGCTGCAGGCTCTGCCACTCGTGGTCACCGCTGCGCTTGCTGCAAGTCTTATCGAGTGTTTCTTTATCCTGCCAGCACATCTGCGACATGGCCTCTCCCACTACGGAAAGCCCAGCCGCTTTCGCCAGTTTTTTGATCAGGGGTTCAGCCATTTCAGAGACCGTATTTTTGGCCCACTGGTTGAATTTATCATCAGCTGGCGCTATGCCACACTGGCAGTAGTTATATCGCTGCTGCTACTGGCGGCCTCCATGGTGATGAGCGGAAAACTGCGCTTTAATTTCTTTCCCTCACCCGAAGCAGAGTACATCTCTGCCGGCATTACCATGCAGGCAGGCACCTCGCGTGAAGAGACACTAAAAGCATTAAGGCTCATTGAAGAGAGTCTCTATCAAGCAGAACAAAAACTGGGGGAAGAGCAGACACTGGTTCATGTCACCTTTGCCTGGTTGGGTTTGTTGGGCTTCTCTTCAGGTGACCACCTGGCCCAAGTGGATGTTCAACTGACACCCTCTGAGGAGCGAACCATCCGTACCCGGGAGATTATGGCGCAATGGAAACGCATGGTGCCGCCCATCCCTGGGCTGGAACGCTTCTCTGTCGGTGTACGTCGTCATGGTGGAGCGCCGCAGGATTTGGAGATTCACCTGCAAGGAGATGATGCCTATAGCTTAAAAACGGCTGCACTGGAGATTCAGGATCTACTCTCAGACATACCCGGCGTGCAATCTGTCAACGACAACCTCCCCTGGGGAAAGCGTGATGTAGCCATTCGTCTTACTCAGCGCGGAAGGATGCTGGGGTTTGCCATGGATGATGTAACAAGCCAGGTGCATCAGGCGCTGGAGGGGCAGATCGTACGCCGGTTTGCGCGCAACTCCGAAGAGGTTGTGATACGCATTCGGCGCGAAAACAACACAGTGGGCATGCAGGCCTTGCGCGAAATGCGTATTGCCGCACCCAATGGCGCCTATGTGCCCCTGCATGACATTGCCGACCTGGATGAGAAGTCAGCGTTTTCAATGATTATGCGACGGGATGGTAAAACCAATATTACCGTCGGTGCAGATCTGGACAGCAAGATACTGACGCTGATGGAGGCACAACAGAAGTTGGAAGAGATTGGGCTGGATGCCATTGTGCAACGTCATGGAGTCACACTGAAGGTGGCAGGCGGCCTGGCCGAGCAGCAGGCTGGTTTTTCTGATCTCCAACGCGGCTGGCTCATCGCCCTGGCACTGATCTACATTATTCTGGCATGGGTGTTCAGTGGCTATTCACGCCCACTGATCGTCATGATCATCATCCCTTTCGGTGCCATTGGCATGGTATTAGGCCACATGGTCATGGGACAAAGCCTGACCATGCTCAGCCTTGTAGGCCTGCTGGGTCTATCAGGGATTATCATCAATGACTCCATCATCTTGGTCTCTCGGGCAGATGAACGGATGGCTGCTGGTGAATCAATGCGGGAGGCAGCAACAGGCGCAGCCCGCGACCGTCTACGCGCCGTGCTGCTCACCTCACTGACCACCATTGGCGGCCTTACCCCATTGCTGTTTGAAACCTCCATTCAGGCACAGTTTCTGTTGCCCATGGCCATCACCATCGTTTTTGGCTTGGCCGTAGCCACACTGCTAGTTTTGCTGCTGGTGCCTGTGGTCTACGGCATATTGGCAGACCTCATCTCCTTAAGACCAAACCTTCAAGCCAGACTAGAAAACCCATAAATTCAGACCATACTGGGAAGAGATCCCCAGCCAACAACCCGGAGAAACTTAAACATGATCAGAAAAATAATTATCAGCCTGCTTCTGCTAACCGCCCTACCCGTTCTGGCAATGCCACCTGGCGGCAGTGACGAAAAAAGAGCCAAATACCAGAAGCAACATGCAGAGAAAATGGCTCAAGTACTCAACCTACGCAAAGATCAGATTGCAAAGGTTGAAGAGATCATGCAGGCACAAAAAGAGGCCAAGACAGCGCTCTACAAAAAATCAGCCAAGCAGCGTAAAGCACTACAGGATGAGACTGTAAAAAAACTCAGCACTGTCCTGAATGAAAACCAGCTGGGTCGTTACGAAGCATTTACCGAAGGTATGCGTTTGTCCAAGCAACATAAAAGCAGCAAGGGTCGCATGCACTAGCAGAAGTAGCATTAGCCCCCCTGTCGTTACCTGCAGTCACCCTACAGGTAACAATTAAAGAGGATATGATGTGAAATGATTAAGGCTTTAGCTAACCGGTAGAGTTGCTTGTAAATGTCAGCTGCCCAGCGTAACCGGCCATTTCAATTCAGTCATCAAATGAGTGCAAAGTGCCATAAAGCAGGCATTCATTACCAGCACCGATAAGAATCTACAGCAGCAGGTGTGGTATCCGTACTTTTGGCCCAAACCTTCCATTTTGAAGATCGATAGGGATCTGCTCACCAGCGGCGTTTACTCTTCTACAGTCGGGTCATGCAACTCCCAAAACAAGCCACAAACCCTCCTTGACAGGCAAGAAGGATGAGCCATACTTTTTTAGCACACCGTTATCCCTATCACATACTGGAAAAGGAACCCCCATGACCACAAAACAAACAGCCGTTAAAAAATCCCCTAAGATTCCACGCAAACCCGTTAAAACGGCTAGCCAAAAACGCACTCCCTTATTTACCGAGGACGATCGCAGGCGAATGATTGCCGAGGCTGCCTATTACCAGGCCGAGCGTCGTAATTTCACAGGAGGGGACATCAATGAGGACTGGTATCTTGCAGAAGCCGAAATTGATGCCACGCTCTCGAAGAAAAAACCCCACTAAGAACTCCAACTTCGAGGGAGACTGACCGGCGTACCGACTTAGCACTCGCCCCATAAAACTGAATGCAGCTCATCGTGAGCACGTAGGTTGGGCTGAGATATATTGAAGCCCAACCTACCTTTTTATTAATGACCGCAAATGACCGTTTTGTGTTGCATCAATCGGTTGAACTCGCAAGCGAAAGGAGCCATTGACCTTCAGCTATTGGGTGAGAGCTTCTCGTTGAGAGCCGCCATTCATTGCCGGTATCAATAAGGGCCGGGAAGCTTCCAATCCTTCACAAACATCATGATGACAATCGTTAAAGTAGGAATCAAACAAAGAGCAACTTTAAATCCTACTGTGTTACTACTACAATTATTTTTATGATCTACATCACAGCTTCACATTAAGAAAGCCTCAAGTATGTGACAAATTAGATGATACTGTTCGAGAGGTTTGTTTTGATAAGGGCTACCCCATTCTAAAGGATGGGGGCGCAAAGCTACCGGTCTAAGGGAAGCAATTCCTATGATAGCGGGGCCACCGGGACAAAATAATCTGATATGCTGACTCTCTTCAAGAAGATCATGCTCGTTGCATGTGTCAAGCTGTCTAGTTCCTTTTTGAAAGCCCTTTCTCTTAGCCTATCAATATAGATCGTATGATCTTGCACCAAAACAGATGCTTAGCCATGGTTCTTTTGGAGGCAAAAATGGGAAAGAAAATTAATGTGCTTGTAGTAGATGATGCACAGTCAATGCGTTATGTGATTAAGGCAACGCTACTTAGTCTTGGGCATTATGTTCAAGAGGCAAGTGATGGTCTTGAGGCTCTGAAACTAGCTAAAAAGAGTGCCTTTGATCTTGTTCTAACCGATATTAACATGCCAAACATGAATGGTTTTCAGTTGATTGAAGCCTTACGTGACCTTCAATCGTATAAATTCATACCCATCTTAGCCTTAACCACCCAGTCTGATAGTGTCAGTAAGCACAAAGCGAAACAGCTTGGAGCGACAGGCTGGATTGTCAAGCCATTCACACCAGAACAATTAACTGAAATAATAACAAAACTGACCGGTGCTTCAGCTGCCTAATACTTTTTATTCAAATGATATTTAGCAGCTCTTTTTTCAACTCTGGTTAATGACAGCCTCTCATGGATAAAACAGCTTAGCGCCTGTTTGTCATGCCACTTATTTGCCTTGGAGCAAATATGATCAATATGCACGATATTAAAATTGGTTCAAAGATTCAGTTAGCCATTGCTACCAATGTTATCCTGGCTATTCTGCTTGGCGAATTTATCGTCACCCAGACATTAGGGCTTAGTGGTACAACTGGGATGGCTGCAAACCTGGCTATTAACGGGGTTATTGCTTTTGTATACGGTCTTATTGTTTCCCGCGCCATCACAAGACCGCTCAAGGAAGTTGTCACTGTTTTGCAGATGTTGTCTCAAGGAAAAGGTGACCTCACTCATCGCCTTAAACCTCAGTCCAATGATGAAATAGGAGATTTATCACGTTACTTCAATACCTTTCTCGAAAAATTACACAGCATTATTTACGAGGTATCTGAGTCAACCTGCAAGCTAGCCAGCGTATCTGATGAAATGAGGGCTATTACTAGACAGTCAGCAGATAATCTCAAATCTCAGCAAAAGGAAGCTAATCAAGCAGCTATGGCAATGCAGGAGATGGCCAACACCGTACAAGAGATTGCCCACCATGCCTCTGAAGCAGAGCAGTCAGCTAACCAAGCTAACCAAGGCGCACATAACGGAACAAGCATTTCATCCGAAGCCCTCGATGGGATTAACGCCTTGGTTGTAAAAACAGAAACGGCTGCCACAGCTATAGAAAAAGTAGCATCCGATGTAGGTAACATCGGTATGATTCTTGATGTTATTAAAGAAATCACTGATCAGACTAATCTGTTGGCACTCAATGCGGCCATCGAGGCCGCACGCGCTGGTGAACAGGGTCGAGGCTTTGCCGTAGTGGCGGATGAAGTCCGCACTCTGGCCCGCCGTACGCATGATTCCACCCTAGAGATTCAGGATGTCATTACACAACTTCAATCCGATGCTGAGCAAGCTGTCTCAACCATGGGAAGCGCACGCAAGCAGGCTCAAACTGGAGCCCAGCATGTTGACGCTACCCATCTTGCTTTAAATGAAATAGTGGGTTCTGTTAAAACCATCTCTGATATGAACACCCAAATTGCTACCACTGCGGAACAACAAAAAACAACCACAAAAGAGGTCGGCCGTAATATTTCAACCATCAACCAGATTTCACAGAGTGCGGCAGAGAGTGCAGATGAAATAAAGGCAACCAGCCATGAACTCTTTGACCTTTCCCAGCAGCTTGAGCAGTTAGTTGGTCAATTTGAGCTCAGTAGTAGATAGAAAGATGCTGGGACAAAATCTCCAGACTCCACACTCATTGAGTGTTTCCTTTACCACATGCCAAAAAACAAATGTTGAGGATCAAGTATGAATGATGCATACAGAAAACTACCTGACACAACCCTGCCTGAAGGTACACCTGTATACCAACTTGACAGGGTTGTAAGAGGCACTCTCCAACTCGGCAATCCGGCTGTTGACGTAATGACCGACCTGAAGCAAGTCAAGGCCATCACTGTCTCTAATCAGCTCACTATTGATGAAGCACTGCAACGCATGGTCTCGGCGGGGGTGCGTCTCCTGCTGGTTATGGATAGTGACAATGCAACCATGGGCGTGATCACTGCCAGGGATATTAACGGAGAAAAGCCCGTAATTTATGCCTCAAAAGAGCAAGTTTCCCGTGATCAAATGCGGGTTTCAAACATCATGACACCCCGTGAAAAAATTGAAGTTCTACAGATGAGTGACGTAGAGAAGGCACGGGTCGGTGATATTGTCACAACCCTGCGTGACGCCGGCCGTCAACACGCCTTGGTGATTGAAGATGATGCCAACGGCAACCCTATTGTGCGGGGTATTTTTTCCATCACCCTGATTGGCCGCATGCTTGGTCTCGATATACAGCCGACAGGCGTTGTTCAAAGCTTTGCTGAGCTTGAGTCCGTACTGATCGGTTCAAGCTAAATCACGAAGAAGCGGAGGCTGTATATAAATCCGTTAGCTACCGTAGCCACAGCATAGAGTAATCATTCATCCATGCTGTGGCTAGCCATTCTGTTCAAACATATCATTCAATAAAGTATGGTGAATGTCGCCTTTAGGCTGGCGACTCCTGGTCATTATCAGAGCGTAAATGTCTCCATTGTGTATTGAAGAGCCACCCAGGTGGGGCTTTAAATTGGCAGCAGCCAGTAGGCAGCAAATGTCTCCTGTGTATCGCTTTCTGCCTGACACCATCTCTTATCTGTACGGATGCTTTGTGTATTGAGGAGCCGTTAAGCTAGATTGTCTTTAGCAGCAAGCTAACATCTGGGCTTGATCACTTCTCATTTTATCTGTCTCGGGCAGGTTTCTTGGTGAAATACTGAAGTCCATCAAAATATAAAGATACCCGACCCCATAAAGATCAGCATGACCGCACTGGTTCTTTCCAAGGTAGTGCGCCATTCTGCCATCTGTGCCCTGAGCTGGTTCCCAACATAGGCCATTCCAACACCAAAGACTACAGCAGGGACAAGAATAGCCCCCAGGCCAAAACCAAGCCCCAAGGTAAATCCTGCAATAGCACTGGTTGTAGCAGATGCAGCCAGTATGACCTTATTCAGCGGAGCGCACGGATTTAAAGCCATACCAAACCCCATAAAAAAAAGCCCATCAGGCAGGAACCGTTTAATATTTAATTTGGGGATGAATTTACTAAATCGGCTACTTGTTACCGAAGATGAGGAGCAGCCGCTCATGGGTTTGTTTGAGAAGAGTAACGATAGACCAACAAGTATTGTGGCACCACCCAAAATCATAGGCACCCAAGGGGTATCCAGTCGCTCATCTATTATCTGTCCGGTGAGACCTGCAAATAGACCCAGCAGTGTATAACCACTCAACCGTCCCATAGAAAACGGGACAATGGTGCGCCAGGAGTGTTTGAGCCCGCCATCACGCGCAAGAAATACAGGGCCAAGATAGGGCAGGCACGAGATGTTGCAGGGCCCTAGACCAAACACCAACCCCATCCCCATAGCCAGGGAGAAGGTCATCGCTGTTGTATCAATTTCTACCACGGTATTAACCTACCTTGCTTAGGGCCTTAAGCCATCTCCATCTCATCCAGGTAGGCTTCACAGGCGAGCACTGAAGCACCCAATGCGGTTGTAAGTTGTGGATACTCGGGTATTACCAGCTTCTTTCCCAACTCATCTTCCATACTGGCCACTAAACCTTTATTCAGTGCTGGCCCTCCATCAAAGTAGACCAACCCATCCAGACCTATACGTTTAGCCAGTCGGATTGTACGCTTGGCTATGGAGTAGTGAATGCCCGCCACAATCTCCTCTTTACCATGTCCGTCAGCCAGCAGCCCGATGATCTCCGACTCTGCAAATACAACGCAGGTGCTGTTGATCGGCAGTGGAGCCGTTTTTAGATTGAAGTGATAGTCACCCAACTCTTCTAACTCAATCTCCAGGTTCCTTGCCGTCACATCCAAAAACTTGCCAGTGCCTGCAGCACACTTGTCATTCATTGCAAAGTTTGTGACCGTGCCAGAGTCATCAATCTGTATCGCCTTGGTATCTTGCCCACCGATATTGATGATGGTTTTGATCTCACCGTATTCACGCCCCGCCTCCAGTGCACCAATGGCGTTGGCGGTAATTTCACTGACCGACTCATCTGCCTCTTTTAGCAGCTTTCTGCCATAACCGGTTGAGACCATATAGGCCAAGTCATCAGTCGTCAGTCCATTTTCAGCAAGAAGCCCATGCAGGGCATCCACAGAATTCTTTCGGAAGTGGCTCCCAGTTGAGGTTACCTTAGTAGCGATAATCTTTTTATCTTCATCGATCAATGCAATCTTGATTGCTGTTGATCCAATATCAATACCTGCAAAACAGCTCATCGCTTTCTTCTCCGCTTGGCTTTTAGTGACTCAATAAATGCCTCTATTCGGGTAGAGAGCTGACCCATATCATCTGGGCTGTAATCTGACTCTACAAACAGCATGGGGATGCCTTCGGCCTTCAGGGCTTTAGCAACACTGCTGTGTTCCATCTGATAGACCTGGCAACCTGAGAAAGCCTGGTAGACCACACCATCAACCGCAAATTCCTTGGCCATATTGAGCAGCTTACGCTTACGATCTTCATTCTTGGTAAAGATTGGACAGGTGCAGGGTTTCAAATAGTTATCGGCTATGCTGGCAACCATATTTTCAGTGTTATGTTCATCTACCGCCACCATATCGTAGAGCATGCGGTTGGATGAACAGGTCTCATCTGCCACGATGACACCGCCTGACTCTTCAATCAGCACAGGCAGTTTTAGATTAGGAAAGATAGCCGGTGAGCCGGTGAAGAGTAGGCGAGGCGCACGGCGTTGTGCCGCTGTAATCTTCTCCTCTATACGCTGCTCAAGCTCAGCATTTAGTCTATTTACTGCCTCTGTCCAATTCTCGATCTTATCGAAGAAATAGGCATTGGTTACCATGAATGCATCCTTGCCAAGGAGTATCGAAGGCGCCGCTTTTCTCAAGGTATGCAGTTTTCTATACGCCTTTTGTGCCGCAGCCACCTTTGCCAATGCCTCTTTAAGGCTGGCTTTGGTAATCTTCTTACCTGTAATTCCTTTCAGTGATACCGCGAAATTATGAACAGAACGTCGCCAGTAGAGGCGAGCCTCTTCGCTTTCTTTAACAGGAGGCACTTCCATGTCATAGACGTCATAGCCCATCTCACTAATCATGCTCCCTGCCTTTCGCTTTTGATCGCAGGTTGCGGGCAGAATAATATTCTCTACCTTGTCCACAAAAGGGAGCGTGGATCGCTTATCCAACATTCCAAGCGTCGCCTTAACCAGAGAACAGGATTTAGCAGGCATAAATTCAGCGCCTACCTGGTCATCGGTATAGAAACCATTGCACAGCCGCACAGGTACACCACCCGCAGCATAGATCAGTTCATCCGGCACCTGGACACACATGGTGCCAACAACCTTTTGATCTGCGTGTAGAGACTCACCTTTGCAATAGACCTGCTCATACAGATCATAAAAGTAATCCATCGCCGCTGGATTATCTTGAAAATCATCCTTGATGCGACGCAGCATTCTTTCCGCTTCAATCGCTTGATGGGTGCGGTTAAAAGGCACGCTTTTCTTTTCTATCTGCAATTCATTATCCATCTTTATTGGCCTTTTCCATACGCTTGATATACCCCTGCACAGTTGCCTCAAAAATGGGCTGACCCATAAAATCCACCTCAAGGGCTCCCTCTTCCGGGCAGGCAGCCACACACTTAAAACACATGATGCAATCGTCCTGAAGGATGTTCCGGTCAGTAATGTTGTCAGCAATATCTTTGATCTGCATGTCACAGACGCTGTAACAGTCACCACATTTAGTGCACTTTGAACCGTCTTTTTTCAATTTTAGAAAAGCCAGTTTTGAGAGCAAATAATGGAGTGCACTCATGGGACAAAAGAAGCAGAAGAAACGCTTCTTAACGAAGGCGCCTACCAGGAAAATGCCCGTTATCAACATCCCAAGGGATGTCATAATCATTTTTGTCTTGGAGGAGAAATCAATGGTGAGTTGGGAGAAATCACCAGAGAAGATAGGGAGGATTGTCCGGGCCGGACAAATCATACAAAACGGAACGCCCATGTCATGGGAAAAGATCCCTGAACCAATACCCATTGGAATAAAGATCAGCAACAAAAGAAAGATGTACTTAATCTTTTTTAGTACCTTGAATTGGCCCTGGCTATAGGTGGCATACTGTATGCCCACTTTTTTTCTTAGTGCAGTAATCCAGTCCTGAAGAGTACCTAAGGGGCAGGCGTAACCACACCAGGCTTTGTTGAAGACCATAAACCAGAGCGTAAAATAGAAAAGCCCTGTGAGTATCGCCGTGCCTGCATAACTAAAAAGCTTCTCAGGCGTTGTTACCATCCGGTGCTGCAACGGCACCAGAAAACAGGTGCCTGGTTTACCGTCAACGTAGGTGCAGGAGAAGGTAGGCAGGTTGTCGCCTATATTTATAGCTATATAGCCCCCATAGATAAAGAGGATAAACAATGATAGTTGAAGCCAAAACCTAAAGCGCTTTAGATCACCATTGTTTAAATAGTTGCTAATTTTGTTACGCAAGACGCTTCTCCTGATACTGATTGGCACGTCTTTTTCTGTGGAAATAGATAAAGAAAATAGATGCCATTAGTCCAATCAATCCAATCATTAGGCCATAAGCATATGATTTATAGTCTCGGGTTGAAGGGTAATAGTTACCTGCAGCAGTTGCCTTATAATGAATGCCGTTGTAGTGCTCTCCTTGATACATTCCACTTTCATCACTCTCATATTCAGCAATGATCAGAAAGCTCTCCATATTGCGCTTTTTAAACTCATGCCATGACGGGTAGTAATCACGAATCATCTGAAAGGCCGCTCTACCTTCTGAGTCTGTTGTCAGGGTTTTGGCCCAACCCTTTTGTGTCGACATAGTGACAGCAGCACCAGTTACTGGCTTACCATTGAGCATGACCTTGTAGCTAATAATATCGCCTGAACCCATGCGCAGATGGAATGATTCTTTGGGGAGTCTCTCTCTAATAATGTCAAAAGATGTCCCTTCAAAATAAAGCGGCGGCACCATATCCTTGACATGGTCATGCCCTTTTCTACAGCTATGGTTGAGAGACTCATTTTTGAGTACCGCCTGCTGTAGCACACCATCTTTAATCTGTTTGTCTGTCAGGAACAGGTTGTAATACCCTTCATTTTTCATTTTGAAGGTGACATCGGCATACCCTTTGTTACTAAATGCCAATTCATTCTGTGATATTTTAGGGTCCACCAAAACAAGAGGCATATCGCTTTGCTCAACATAGGTTGAATCAACGATGCTATCTCCCTTTCGCAACCAGAGTTTTTTGGAATATCCTCGTTTACCCCTTATGACCATGCCGCCATGCGACGACCTCATTTTCCTGGCCTCTTCCTTGGTGGGTGCTATATCCGACAACCAGTAAGTCTGGGAAGCCAGCAGATTGCTTACCAATAGCATTCCAAATAGAACGCTAAGCATTGCTCTATGAATGGGCATATCTATCATATGTACCTGCTTGTTGGATAAATCAGAAAAAGATTAGATGTAGACCAAGGGGAAGAGAGCGATTTGTACCAGTGCGACTAAAGTGATCGTCAGGGCAAAACACAAAGCCTCTGTTTACACTGAAACCCCACCCAGTAGACAGCGGCAAAATCTAAGGGCATACAATGTCATACTCCCACCAACTTAAGCAGGATAGTAAAAGGATACTTCCATCATGGGAATGCGGTTTAATGTCGCAGCTCTGCATAATCACCAATACAGAGTGTTGCCATAGAGATCTATAGTAAAGCACCCCATGATGCATCTGGGTTTCTTGATCCAATGAGACCACTAAAACAGGCATAACTGCTCTGGCGTGACAAAGCCGCAGACATACAAGGCAGTAGAGACACAATAAATTTAGGGATTGGCTTTGGCCTGGGAGCTACAGTGATCCCAACCATTATATTTGCCTTTGGTGTTACCCACTTCGGCGCTCAACTCAAAGAGCATGTTGGACGCTAGCGTGGCACTTTGGAATTGAATAGCGCAGGGCTACTGCTCTTTATGGGGGTTTTCACAGGGATGGGGTGGATCTCGGTGTAAACTCAACCCCTTACTTAATGAAGCACAATCAAAAAGGGCTGTTGATTTCACCAGCCCTTTTTAAATCTATTTATCAAATGGATGCCGCAGTATCATTGTCTCATCCCGATCTGGGCCGGTGGAGATAATATCGATAGGCACACCACAGATCTCTTCAACCTTCCTCAGATAATTCTGGGCATTCTGTGGCAGTTCTTCGAACGATTTGGCTTCAACCGTAGATTCAGACCAACCCGGCATCTCAATATAGACGGGCTCGCAACGGGCAAAACGCTCTGCGCCAACGGGTGGGATATCAATCTCCTCTCCATCAAGCTGATAGGCAACGCAGAGGCGAAGGGTTTTAAGTCCATCCAGCACATCTAGTTTGGTGATGCAAAGTCCGGTCACGCTGTTGATCTGGAATGTGCGGCGCAGTGCCACGGTATCCAGCCAACCACAACGGCGACGGCGACCGGTGGTCGCACCAAATTCATGCCCTTTTTTACCCAGATACTCTCCATCTTCATCAAACAGTTCAGTAGGAAATGGGCCTCCACCAACACGGGTGGTATAGGCTTTCACAATGCCAAGGATATAATCCAGGTTGCAGGGGCCAATACCACTGCCGCTTGCTGCACCACCTGCAGTGGTGGTTGATGAGGTTACATAGGGGTAGGTACCGTGATCGATATCCAGCATCGAACCCTGCGCGCCTTCCAGCAGCATATTGTCGCCATTCGCACCGGCTGAATGCATCTCACCGGGAACATCCACAATCATAGGTGCAATCTGTTCGGCTTGAGCCAGCGCTTCATCCAGCGTTTGCTGAAAATCAACCTTGTCTACCTTGTAGTAGTGCTCAAGCGCAAAATTGTGATATTCCAGCACCTCACGCAGGCGATTTTCAAAATGGGCAGGATCCAGCAGTTCACCCAGGCGAATGCCGCGTCGGGAAACTTTATCTTCATAGGCCGGGCCAATGCCACGCCCAGTGGTGCCAATCGCCTGGTTGCCACGGGCAATCTCACGCGCCTGATCCAGTGCAATGTGGTATGGCAGAATGAGAGGGCAACCCTCGCTGATGCCCAGACGCTCTCTGGCAGGTACACCGCGTCCTTCCAACATCTCAAGCTCTTCCAGCAGAGCCGCAGGAGAGAGCACCACGCCATTACCAATGTAGCAACGAACACCTTCTCGTAGGATGCCTGAAGGGATCAAATGCAAAACGGTCTTCTCACCCTCGATAACCAGAGTATGACCTGCATTGTGACCGCCCTGAAAGCGCACAACGCCTGCTGCACGATCTGTCAGCAGGTCTACAACCTTACCCTTACCTTCGTCACCCCATTGGGTACCAACGACAACGACATTTTTGCCCATGTTGAATCTCTATTAATGTTTTAAATGCTGGATACTATCCAGGTGTTATTTTGCTGTTTGAGGATTTTATTACAACCCATCTCAACAGCACCACCAGTTTGCCCAGGCAATGCGCTTACCACACATTTATCCTGAGCCCTTAAATTCTCAATCGCTTTAAGCAGCGCTGGATCATTAGAACAGGGAGCATAAATGCGCTCCTCTTCATCTGCCTGTTGTGCAGCCCATCCGCCAAGTTGCAACAGCGCTTTTAGATCAGCACTAAACCCGGTAGCTGGACGTGAACGGCCAAACATCTTGCCGATGGCATCATAGCGCCCACCCCGAGCTATCTCCTGACCACGCCCTGGAACAAAGGCGGCAAATACCACACCGGTTTGATAGTGATAACAACGCAGTTCACCCAAATCAAAATGCAGAGGTACATTGGGCAGTCGCTGCTGAACCATTTTTGCAACCTGCTCAAGGTAGATCAACGCATCCTGTACTTCTTGATCTGCTTTTGCCAAAACTGTTTTTGCCCTTTTAATGGCATCATCACCATTCAATTCCGCCAATGAAGCCAGCATGCCAGCAACTGGTTCCTGAACCTCCAACTCTTCCAGCAAGGTATTAATTTCCGACATTGCTTTGCGTTGCAGCGCATCAAACAGCGCCTGCTCACCTGCCTCATCCAATCCAGCTTGGCGTGCCAATCCTCGATAGATACCCACATGTCCCAGATCGAGGTAGATATTATTGATGCCGGTGCGCTTCAGCGTCTCCATCATCAGGCAGAGCACCTCGACATCACTCTCTGCCCCGGCGTGACCAAACAATTCAGCACCAATTTGCAGTGGATTGCGTGAACTGGCGAAACCATCGGAGCGAGTATGCAGCACGGTGCCCAGATAACATAATCGGGCAGGCACATCACGGCGCAGTTGATGTGCATCCATACGTGCCGCCTGAGGGGTCATATCAGCACGTACCCCCATCAGTCGACCTGTTATTTGATCCGTCAGCTTAAAGGTTTTCAGATCCAGGTCGCTCCCAGCACCGGTGAGCAGTGAATCCAGGAATTCAATAAAAGGAGGGATGACCAGCTCATACCCCCAACTGCGGTAGAGGCTTAACAGGTCACGTCGTAGATTTTCGAGGTTCCAAGCCTGCGGAGGGAGAACCTCATCTACGCCTTCAGGCAGTAACCAACGTTCATTATCCATCTAACTTCTCAATTAACTAGATATAAGGTAGCGACACCAATCAACATACTGATCAAGCCCGTCATGCGCAAAGCTTTATCATCCATCTCTGACATCATGCGCATCATATTACGCATGCCGTTTGGGTTGAGGAAAGGCAGTATCCCCTCAATAACCATCACCAGCGCCAGTGCAACTAATAGATCATGCCACATATACACAAAAAAGCCGGGTAATCGCTACCCGGCTAATTCCTATTTATCAAAAAGGCTCATACAAAGATACCTTCGGTAGACTGGCTACTTGATACCTTTAAGCTGATTAAAGTATTTAAAAAACTCCGAATCAGGTTCTAAAACCATCATATCACTACCACTATTGAAGACAGTGCGGTAGGCATTCAGGCTCCTGTAGAAGGAGTAAAATTCACGATTTTGATTATATGCAGTGGCATAGATGTCGGCAGACTTAGCATCGCCAGCACCACGTAACTCCTCAGCCTCTTTATAGGCACCCGCAATGATGACAGTACCCTGCCGATCTGCATCAGCTCGTATCTTTTCTGCTTCCTCTGCACCCTGTGCTCGCAGCTCACTAGCAACCCGCAGTCGCTCAGCCCGCATACGATCAAATACAGATCCACTAACCTCTTGTGGCAGATCAATCTGTTTAACCCGAACATCAATAACCTCAATACCAAGCTCCGCTGCTTTCGCATCAGAATCTTTGGTCAGCAAGGCCATGATTTCCGCACGTTCACCTGAGATAACTTCCTGAATTGTACGCTTACCAAATTCATCACGCAGGCTGGTATTGATACGTTCTGACAACAACCGTGATGCGGTGGTTATACGACCACCTGTAGAGCGGTAATACTGCGCTACATCAGTGATACGCCACTTGGCAAAAGAGTCCACGATCACATCTTTTTTCTCAGCGGTAAGAAAACGCTGAGGCTCAGTATCAAGCGTCTGAATTCGCGCATCAAACTTGCGGACATTATTGACAATGGGCATCAGAAAATGCAGCCCAGGTTCATAGTCTGCATCAACAATCTTACCCCATCGCAGCTTAAGCGCCAGTTCCCACTCTTGTACTTTAAAGGCCGCAGAATAGCCACCTACTGCAACGATTAGCGCAAGCGCCAGAACACCCATTTTACCAGTACTCATTAGCGTACCCTCCTGCCACGATTTGCATCGCGGATGCGTGTATCAGCTGGCTGCTGCTGCAATGGTGCAGTCAAGCCATAATCTGAACTCATTGGCGAGGCAGGATTCTCCACATCTGTACCCACTGATTTGATTAGTTTATCCAACGGAAGATACATCAAGCTATTACCACTTTTGACATCCAGCATAACCTTGCTGGTTTTACTCAGCACATCCTCCACTGTCTCTATATAGAGACGTTCACGAGTCACTTCAGGTGCTTTTTCATACTCAGTCAGCACAGCAAGGAAGCGACTACTCTCACCTTCTGCCTCTGCAATAACCCGCTCTTCATAGGCCTTGGCCGCTTGAACCTGACGAGCAGCCGCACCACGTGCCTGTGGAACTACCTGATTGGCATATGCGTGCGCCTCGTTTTCCAGTCTTTCCTTATCCTCGCGGGCCTTGATGGCATCATCAAATGCACTCTTGACCTGCTCTGGCGGTTTTGCCGGCTGCATATTGATACTGGTGATTTCAAGGCCTGTCTTGTAGACGCTAATCAGTTTTTGAGCGCGTCTTTTAATATCTGCAGCAATAGATGAGCGGCCTTCTGTCAGGATAAAATCCAGATTGCTTTTGCCGATGGTTTCACGCACCGCCGTTTCAGTGGCATCCTGAATAGTCTTTTGTGGGTTACGATCCTGAAACAGGTAATCAGCTGGATCCTGAATCTTCGACTGCACAGTCAGCTCAACATCAATGATGTTCTCATCTTTTGTCAGCATCTGGGCTTTATGGCTAAAAGAGCTAATCTGATCAATATTGACTTTGTAGACTTCGTCGACAAGAGGGATCTTAAAATTCAAGCCAGGATCGGTAACCTGATGGTAAGCACCAAAACGCAGTACAACACCACGCTCTGCAGCCTCAATTTTATAGAAACTATTCGCAGCCAGAATCAGTGCAATACCCGCTAAAACCACAACAGCGATAGCGCCTGCGCCACCTGGAGGCATTCCTTTTCCTGATCCACCAGTGGATTTACCACCGCCGCCAAAGATACCGCCGATTTTTTCTTGTAGTTTGCGCACTACTTCATCAAGGTCTGGTGGACCTTGATTACCGCCGCCTTTGCCTTTATCACTCCAAGGGTCTTTATCACCCTTGTCACCACCCGGTTCATTCCAGGTCATAAAATGCTCCAATTGTCTGTTTAATGCATTTTGACCCGCGCATGTTGCAGATCAGCGAATATTTTTATACCGCGAAAAAGCGATTTTAGGGGGCTTACTGCACTGTGGCAAGCAATCGTTTTGTCAGCGCCTCATCTTGTCCAATAAGTTGCTCATAGTGCCTAATTGGCAGCTCTACATCCATCTCCCAACCACCATCATCCATCGCATGGTCATAATAGACCTGTCCCAACTCATAGAGTTGCGCATGCAAGCGCCCATCCGTAGCGGCAAGATGGAAGATCTGACGTACGTGTTCCTGATGAAAAAAAGCGGCCAATGCGTCTAACAGCTGGTCAACACCTTCACCTGTCTGCGCAGAGAGCCAAATGCGCTTCACCACCCCATCTTCATCACATTCGACGCGGGGCTGGCCCTCATCCATCAGGTCAATCTTGTTGTAGACCTCAACTTGCGGCACCTTGTTTGCGCCGATTTGCTTGAGCACATCATTAACTTCAGCAATGCAGGTTCCCCGTTGCGGGCTGGCAACATCAATCACATGCAGCAGCAAATCAGCAGATGTCGTCTCCTGTAGCGTGGAGCGAAATGCCGCCACCAATTCATGCGGGAGGTGAGATATGAAGCCCACAGTGTCGGCCAAAACAACCGCCCCTTCACCAGGCAGTTCCAAACGCCGCAATGTTGGATCCAGTGTGGCAAAAAGCTGATCAGCAGCATACACCTCTGATTGGGTGATTCGATTAAACAGCGTGGATTTTCCCGCATTGGTGTAACCCACCAAAGAGACAGTCGGCACCATCGCTTTACTGCGCCCCTTTCGTCCCTGTTCACGTTGAGTGGAGACCTTTTCCAGCCGTTGCTTAAGCAGGCTGATTCGTTTACCCAGCAGTCGGCGATCTGTTTCAAGCTGGGTCTCACCCGGACCCCGCAGGCCAATACCACCTTTCTGACGTTCCAAGTGCGTCCAACCACGCACCAAACGTGTGGAGAGATGCCTCAACTGAGCCAGTTCAACCTGTAGTTTACCTTCAAAGGTGCGTGCACGCTGGGCAAAAATATCCAGGATTAACCCAGTTCGGTCTACCACTCGGCATTGGAACTCTTGCTCAAGATTACGCTCTTGGCTGGGCGAGAGCGCATGATTAAAGATAACCAGATTGGCTTCTGCTGCTGCAATGATATCTTTGATCTCTTCAGCTTTGCCTTTACCGATAAACAGCCTTCGATCTGGAGATTGACGAGAGCCACGAACGAATTCCACCACTTCAGCTCCCGCAGAAACTGCAAGCAACTCAAATTCATCCAGCTCATCCTGATCGGCTTTAACACCAAGATCAAGATGCACAAGAATGGCAGATTCGCCACTGGCGGGACGCTCAAACATTAGAATTTATTCGGGGAGTAACCATGCAAAAGAGAGACAACAGGTAGCTGGACTATACCGGCTAGCCAAAAAGAATGTCAGTTAGTTTGCTAACAAAGGAACAGGCTAGCCCATCAAGAATAAACCGGAGTAGGTCAAACTACTCCGGTTTACATGTTAAAAGTTACCCGGCTCAGGGGGGCTGTCTGTGCCATCCGCATTCTGTTGAAAACGGATGTTTCTGACAGGTACAACAGTTGAAATAGCATGCTTATATACCATCTGGCTCACACTATTTTTGAGTAAAACAACAAATTGATCAAAAGATTCAATCTGCCCTTGAAGCTTGATTCCATTCACTAAAAATATTGAAACTGGTACTTTCTCTTTGCGCAAAGCGTTGAGAAAAGGGTCTTGTAAACTCTGCCCCTTGGACATAAAGTTCTCCTTGTTGTTAAGTATAAATAAACAGGATTTGGTACACGGATACGAACAACAATCCTGTCATTCACTACCAAGTGTAGCACAAGGTTATAAATCCCTAGTAAAGCTATCAACATAGCTTGCTACCTAAGTGGAGACACCTGTAAATAATTCAAGGCCTGCAAGCAAATATCCCCCTTTTCATCATCAAGCCAGTGCGCATCCTGTTCACTCCGCAGCCAGGTCAGCTGCCTTTTTGCCAATTGCCGGGTCGCTATAATGCCTCGCTCCACCATCTGTTCATAACTATAGCCACCTGTTAAATATTCCAGCATCTGCCGGTAGCCAACTGAACGCATTGAAGGCAGGTCAGAGGTAATATCTCTCCGAGCCAGCAGCCCCTTCACCTCATCTTCAAACCCCAGTTCCAGCATTTGATGGAACCGCTTGGCAATGCGGTGGTGCAGCACGGTACGATCCTTTGGCGCACGCACCAGCTTAATCAGGTGATATGGCAGCTTCTGCTCTCCATCGCGATTTTGCAGCTCTGTAAGCGTTTGGCCTGTTAATTCAAACACCTCCAGCGCCCGCTGAATACGCTGCGGATCATTTGGATGGATACGCGCACCTGCAACAGGATCAACCTGTAGCAAACGCTGATGCATTTGCTCCCAACCCACGCTATCCGCCTCAGCTTCAAGCCGCGCTCGAACAGCTGAATCAGCTTCTGGTAATTTCGACAGTCCATACTGTAGCGCCCTGTAGTAAAGCATAGTGCCCCCTACAAGCAGTGGAATGCGCCCTTTGGCAAAGATGTCTTCCATTTCCCGCAGAGCATCTTCTCTAAAGCGAGCGGCTGAATAAGTCTCCGTAGGATCGCAGATATCGATCAGGCGGTGCGGCGCAACCTCCAACACATCAGCGCCGGGCTTAGCTGTACCAATATCCATCCCTCGATAGACCAGTGCTGAATCCACGCTGATAATGTCGCAAGGCAACTTCTGCA
>Ga0316190_10000244_pt1 | contig 36279 bp, 32 predicted proteins | sample Eddworburrow2_MG_FD_204929 | JGI IMG/M metagenome (GOLD analysis project Ga0316190, IMG submission 204929) | Coastal sediment microbial communities from Maine, United States - Eddy worm burrow 2 | ecosystem: Environmental > Aquatic > Marine > Coastal > Sediment | place: USA: Maine | collected...
GCTGCGCCTCCAGAATCATATTGCCGGTGCCGCAACCGGTATCCAGCCAGTTTTTCACCTCTGTCTGGGTATGTTTGACGATATCCACCGCCTCGTAATAGAAGTTCTGAAAATAGGGGGTGGTCTGGCGAAGGTTATTGTTATATTCCGCTGCACTGACGGGGATTGCATTGTCGATCATGGAGATATCAGCCCAATATATTATGTTGGTAGAAACAGTCTTAATGACGATATTCTAACCTTCAGGCACCGCTAATGGCACTATTGGGGTTGATTAGGGGATAACGCGTTACAGCTCCGCAATACTTGAGCGTGGCAGCTCTATCCAAAAAGTACTGCCTTCTCCCTGAGTGCTTTTAAAACCAATACTGCCCGACATTTCAGCCAGTAATTTCTTGGCCACCACCAGGCCAATGCCACTGCCGACTGGGTAGTATGTTTCATTATTAAGGCGCTGGAAGGGTTGGAAAACCTTTGCATGCACATCTGGGTTAATGCCAATTCCTGTGTCGGTTACATTTAACCTGATCCGGTCATCTGGCATGATGGTGCAATCAATTATGATTTTTCCACCATCAATATTATATTTGATTGCATTGGACAGTAAATTTACAAGCACCTCTTTTAACCTAATGCCATTACCCGCCACCCAAATTTCTTCATCATACTTTTTAACTATTGTTATTCTGCGTTTCTCAGCAGCGGGCTCCAGCAACGAAATACCAGCCGTTATTATAGGATCAAGAGGAGTGGGTTCTATCGCAATATGCAACTGACCTGAGTCTGCTTTAGCAATGTCCTTTGCTTTATTTGCCAACTGCAGTAGCTGATCACTTGCCTCCAATATATGCTTGATATCATTATGCTGGCTAGCCTTTAGATCATTCTCTAATTCAAGAAGCTGTGCAAATCCATTAATAGTACTCATAGGCACCAAAAACTCTTGGCTCATGTGTGCAAGAAATTGTGATTTTTCCTTGCTGATCTCTTCAGCTTTTTCCTTTGCAAGAATCAATCCCTCTTCTATCTGTTTGCGCTCAGAAGTATCACGGGCAACCCCAAGAACTAAACATTTTTCACCAAGGGTGAATTTAGAAAAATTAAACTCTACCGGAAAAACAGTGCCATCTTTACGTTTATTTACACCCTCTATACGATAGGGCTGATTTTTCTCTAGTATTGCCCAGATGTTCAAAAGTGTTTCAGATGTAATACCCACTTCGATATCACATAGCATTTTATCTAGCATCTCATTACGTGAGTAGCCAAGTGTATTACATGCCTGCTTATTGATATCAAGCAGCTGCCCATCAGTACTACAGAGAAAGAAGCTATCCATTGCATTATTAGTAATTGCACAAAAATAATCTTTACTCTCTTGCAAGGCAGACGCATATTGCTCGCAATGTTTTCGTTCTTGGGCCAATTGATTGTGTAAGGCCTCTTCTATCTGCTTCTTAGCAGTGATGTCCTGCACAGTTCCAACTGAACGAATGGGTTTACCTGCGCTGTCATAAATGGTTCCACACTTTTCAACAACATGTTTTATGCTTCCATCTGGCATGAGCAGACGGTGTTCAATGTCATACAGGGTTTGATTGTTAAGTGACTCTGAATAGGCTCTATCTACAAACTCCCTGTCATCGGGATGTACCCGTTGTAAAAATGCTTCATAAGAAGCTTCAAACTTGGAGGATGTAATTTCAAATATACGATAAATTTCATCGGACCAAATCAGCTCATTGTTCTCAAGATTAAGTTCCCAGCTACCCATCTGAGCAATATGCTGAGCTTCGATTAAGAATGACTCATTATGCATGTATGGCTGGGCAATACTGTTTTGTTGCTCATGCTCTTTACATTGTTGTAGTGCAAATCCAATCGTAGCTGAAAGCCCAAACAGTAAAGCAATTTCATTTTCATTAAAGGCATGAGGCAGAGGAGAGTAAAGATTAATGGCACCTATGATTGCGAGATGATTGCGAAGTGGTATGGCAATTGATGAACGGTACCCCAACTGCCTGGCCTGCTTATGCCAATATGCAGAGTGCTGGCTTAATTCGGTATCTTCAATAACAACGTGTAGGCCCGTGTGGATGGTTGTAATACTTGGCCCACAGGATAGTGGTGAATCATTGGCATTGCTTGCAACTTGTTCCAAATGCTGTTTTGAAATACCCGCAGATGCTACTGGGCATACCTCTGTACCAGAAGCAGAGGTCATACCAATCCAGGCCATACAGTAACCACCATGCTCAACCAGAAGTTGGCAGATATCATCTTGTAATTTTTCTGGACTGCTTTTTTGCGCTATCAGCTGCCCAACTTTAGAAATAGTGCGCAGCAACTGCCAAGTAGTCTGGGCACTTGATACTGTTCCACAAAGCCCAGCAAATAGCTCAGCTGTTTTTTGTGGTTCACTGGAGGATGCATCAGATTGTTTAGTCATACTGCGACTCTACCTATTCAGTTAATTCAGCAACAATCCGTTGGCGGGGTATTCACTATGATATATGGATATATACCACTTAGTTGGTATGGTTATCGCGACTTATGTCAATTTCTTTAATTAACCAGCCAGCAATAGGAATTAAAAGTTGATTCGGTCTATTTATATAGTGCATGCATCCCATATAAGCATGAGTAGAGAAACATAGTGAGAAACCCTGACAACCTTAAAACTTAATAGCAATATGGCCAATACTTCGAGTGCGCTTTTCCCTTAACTAACAGTTTATAGATGAAACCTGAATTGAAACTGAATAAAAAAGGGATCTTTGAAACACACGTAGAAATACGCTAGTTAGGGATGCTCTGTTATTGCAGATTTATGCGGCACTTTTAAGTGCCATAGAGGAAATAGCCTGCCATATATTTAGGTGTAGGCAGATGCAAGCAAAAACTTCATGTTAGAGAATCCACACACAAAACCCTTATCCCGCCCAGTTGGAACATGTGTGGGCATCACCGTAGCCAATAAATTTATTGGCAGAGTCATTTTATGGCATCGGTTTTATTTTTTGCCCGAAACTCCAGGCTAATTGAAGCTAAGCAACACCTGCTTCAGACAAATAACGTGCTGCCCTTTTGTCTACACTTATAATGTGATTGACCAACCAATACTTAAGATAAGCGGCAATCTCTTCAATCGCCTGGTCTGAATCACTATTTTGATAGCTCTCTAGAAAAGTATTTACCTTTTTAATCATGGCTTCATGCTGGGCTTTATGTGCTTCAAACTCAGGGTAGTTATGCTCCTGCATGAGCTTCTCTTCTGACCCAAAATGATACTTGGTGTAATCAACCAATTCAGATAAAGCCTTCTCTTCAAACAGCTCCCCTTGATTATAGTGCGCTGCAGACTCAAACTGATTAATAAGGTGAATTAACTGTTTGTGGTCATCATCGAAGGTCTCTATTCCGCCAGCCAGCTCATCTTTCCATTCAAAAAAATGGCGCTTCTCATTTAAGTTGGTGAAATAGGGTATTGCAACCAAAGCAGCAACGAAAAGCCAGGGCACAATGTGGGCAACACCAAATGCTGCAAAGGTAAGCGCAGTCCCAGCTCCTAGAGCACCGAACAACATTGCCAAAATAGCCATACTCGTTTTGGTACGCATACTCTTCTCCTAAATTCAGCTGGCGGGATTGAACGAGCGCAATTCTGTGCTCATAAAAACCCCCTTTAATGAACGTAACAATGAAAGGCCAAACAAGGCCGACCAAATCATCGCAATGAGATCTGCATGTAAAAAACGGTTACATCACATCTAAATAAAAGCCTACCTACGAAACCTGGAACCTAATGCACTAAAATGATATTTGTCAAGTGCAGAATAGAGATTAGTCGAAATTTGACCGAATTAAAACCCTAAAATGGCATCGATCAAGAAATGAAAAGAGGCGGGGCCAGATTTGGCTTTAATGCTTTCTACTCTGCTCGAAGAGCCTCTACCGGATCCATTGATGCAGCACGCTGGGCAGGTATTACGCCAGCAAGCAGGCCAATAGTAGCCGCCACCAGTTCAGCAAGTAGCACATAGCTCCAGGGTGTGTGGATTGGGAGGGCGGGTATAGCCATTCCTAATATCCAGGCACCTCCTGCACCCAGGATAAGCCCAGCCAGTCCACCAATGCTGGCCAGTACCACCGCTTCACAGATAAAGAGTGCCAGGATCTGTCGCTTGCCAGCACCTACCGCACGCAACAGACCAATCTCACAGGTACGCTCTTTTACGGCAATGGTCATAATGGTGAGAATACCAACCCCACCAACCAGCAGCGAAATGGCCCCCAAAGCACCCACTGCCAGGGTTAGGATATTGAGCACCGAACCCAACACCTCCAGCATCTGATCCTGAGTGGTGATGGTAAAATCCTCACTACCGTGACGCGCCATCACCAGGCTGCGAACCTGTTTGGCCAGCACCTCACCCTCCACATCAGCAGCATAGAGCAGGTCAATCTCCATCAGACTTTCACGATCAAACATCGCCATCGCTTTATTGATCGGGATATAGACAGCATCATCCAGATCAAAGCCCAGCATCTGCCCTTTGGATTCCATCACCCCGACCACGCGATAACTTTCACTACCAAGACGTACCCGCTCACCCAGGGGGCTTTGGTTGCCAAATAGTTCATCACGCACCTTGCTGCCCAGCACAACAAAAGAGCGGGCATAGCGTGGCTCATCCGGTGGCAGAAAGCGGCCCAGCGAAGGGTTCATCTGCCACACCTGCGGCACCGCATGGCTTACGCCAAAAATGGTGGTACGGCGACTCTTTTTACCCAGCTCAATCGCGGCATTGCCCTGTACCAGCGGAACTACAGCCTCAACACCTGGTAGCCGCTCCAACGCCTCGGCATCGCTGAGGCTGAGTGGGCGCACATTACTGATGACCGCCCCGGACATGCCCAGAGTGCTGGTCTTGCCTGGGGCAACAGCCAATAGATTGGTGCCAAACTGGGTAAACTCAGCCAGCACGTAACGGTGGATGCCTTCACCAATGGAGGTCAAAAGCACCACAGCAGCGATGCCCACTGCTATACCCAAGGCAGTCAAAAAGCTGCGCGTTCGATGATAGCTGATGGAACTTAGCGCCAGTTTGGCAAAATCTTCACTCTGCATCTTATCGACCTGATAGCGCCGTAACAGGGTCAAGCCGTGCAGCTTGCCGGGCAGGCAGCACCCCAGACAGTAGGCCCGTCACCAGTGCAACTCCCACTGCGGCCAACAGCGCCCAAATAGGTATCTGTAGTGCGAACTGGGGTAGCAGATGATCCATGACCTTTACGGCTATGAAAGCGACCAGAATACCAATCACTGCACCCAACAGTGAGAGTAGCGCAGACTCCATCAGGAACAGCTGCATGATCTGCCGCCGCGGTGCACCAATCGCTTTTAGCAGACCAATCTCAGCCGTCCGTTGAGAGACAGCCACCAGCATTACATTCATAATCAGTATCCCCGCTACTGCCAGACTAATAGCCGCAATACCCGTCACGGTCATCGTCAGTGCACGGAAGATACCATCAAAGGTGGTGAGTACCGCATCCTGGGTGATGACAGTGATGTCATCCTCACCATCATGGCGGTGACGGATGGTGTCGAGAATCACCTGCTCAGCATGCGGAATATTTTCTCTTCCCTGCGCCTCCACCAGTATGCGGAACAGAGAGGCACTGTTGAATAGTGTTTGCGCCGTGGTGACCGGGATGATCGCCATCTCACCTATATCAGAACCCAGTGACTCACCACCGGCCTGCAACAGGCCAATCACCCGAAAGCGACGGTCGCCAATGCGCACCCATCGCCCCAACGCACGCTGGTGCCCAAACAGCTCCTGTTTCAGGGTATGTCCCAGCACCACAACTGCTGCACCACGCTCAGTGGCATTGGCCGGTAAAAACCGGCCTTGAGCCAGCTTAAGTTGTCGTACCGGTTGCAGCTCTGCAGTTGAACCCAGAATACCCGCTTCACGCTCTCGTTGCTCATTACTAACCGGGGCAGAGCCGACAACAATAGGGGCAACCCGCTTTATCTTAGGCGAACGGGTAAGGCTAAGAGCATCCTGTAACGTGAGATCGCGTGGGGTCTCCCCCAGTAGTGGAGGATGACCGCCTGTTGTTTCGGAACGCCCTGGCAGGACAATCAACAGATTAGTGCCAAGCTGTGAGAACTCACCAATAACGTAGCTTCGCGCCCCTTCACCCAGCGCAGTCAACACCACCACAGAGGCAATACCAATTGCCATGGCCAACAGCATCAGTAAAGTGCGGGCACCAAAGCCGGAGAGGGCACGCATGCCAAAGTGCAGGTTCTCTTCTATATTCACACAATGGTTCCCTCAGTCCTCTAGATATCCAATTGATAGCTCTATGGGTATTCTAGCCAACAATTCATATAAAAGGATTTTCCAATTTTAGAGCGATGTGTGCTTATTATGTGTAACTAAAACCATAGTCCTGCTAATACTTCTATAATGAACAATTATGCTTTTGCAACTTTCAATTACTGCAAGGAAAGATTGGCCGTTTCATACGGAATGATGTGCTAACTATAAAATGGAGTTTTAGGTGGCCACACACGCTAAAAACAGGGAGAAACAGATGTTGCTAGCCGCAGAAGAGTTCTCAACTGCAAAGATTTTGATTGTAGATGACTCTGAAGAGATAAGAGAGCTTCTTCGCGCTTATCTTATAAAAGCTGGCTATTGCAATATTTTCACTGCTGATTCAGCAGCCCAAGCGTACCAGCTACTTCATTGCAATAAAGATAAAGAGAATTCATTGCTTGAAGCTCCCTCATTTGATCTGATTCTAATGGACATCATCATGCCCGGAACCACCGGGGTAGATGCCTGCCATAAGATAAGAACCATTGAGTGTTATAAAGATATTCCCATCATCATGGTATCGGCAACAGCAGATATCTCACTCCTTGGTGACGCCTTCTCCAATGGAGCCACTGACTACATCAAAAAACCGATACGTAAGATTGAGTTGCTGGCCAGAATTGCGGCCGCATTGAAGTTGCAAAGGGAGATGGCCTATAGAAATGCATGGGAAAAAGAGCTGGTCAAGCTGACCAGGCAGCTGCAAGAGGCCAATGAAAAGCTCAATAAACTTTCAAATACCGATGCATTGACCGGCATTGCCAACCGTCGACTATTCGATGAAAAAATTGAGTATGAATGGAAACGTTCGCGCCGATCACAGCAACCACTCTCTCTTATCATGATCGACATCGACCATTTCAAGAACTATAACGATAGCTTTGGCCACCAAGCGGGTGATGAGTGTCTCAAGCAGGTGGCCTCTGCATTAAGCCACACACTTCGACGGCCAGCAGATTTTGTCGCACGCTATGGCGGTGAGGAGTTTGCAGTGATCATTCCAGAAACAGATTGCAATGCGGCAAGTGAGATAGCAGAAACTCTGCGTAGTGCGGTCGCTGCATTACACATTCCACATGTAAGGCCAGATAATAACGAATGGGTCACCATCAGTTTAGGCGTATCAAGCTGTATGCCTAATGGAGAGCAGGCAATCCAGAATCTGATCGCCTTGGCTGATAAAGCCCTCTACAAAGCAAAGCATGCTGGGCGGAACAGGGTTGCCATGGCATGAGATGAGTCCTGTTTTAACCAGCAAAGTAATCAGCTATAGATAATGATGGTTGGAGATAACCATGTACGATAGACGACTTATTGCCCTTGTGCTGCTCATGATAGTGATCTCTCTATCGGTTGGTGGAACGGCAATCAGTCTGCTTTACCAAACGGCTTTTGAACAAGAGAAAGTACGCCTTACGGAGACAGCTCAGAGCCAGGCGCGCCTGATGGAGGCTATTGCCCGATTTGATGCCAAATATAGCCTAGAAGATGTTCCTGGAGGTGCAGTAGCGGCCACCCTCTCCCAAATTGAAGATGCACATGCACATCACCAAGGATTTGGGGAGACAGGTGCCTTTGTAATAGGCAAAAAAGAGGGCGATCACATTGTCTTTCTTGATGTCTACCAACGGGGTGAAAAAATAACCGTCCCACCAGCACCCTGGGGCGGCAGGCTTGCTATCCCAATGCAAAAAGCACTGGCAGGCCACTCTGGCGCAATGGTTGGGTTGGATTATCGTAACCAAGTGGTATTAGCTGCCTATGAACATGTATCAATACTGGATATTGGTATTGTGGTAAAGATTGATCTGGCAGAAATGCGCAGGCCATTTATAACAACTGGCATGATAGTGCTTACAATTGCCATTATGATTATTCTGATTGGAAGCATGCTTTTTTTTAGAATTGGCAACCCAATTCTCGCACAAATAAGAGGGCAAAATAAAAGCTTAAAAGAAGCTACAGAGCGATTGAACAAAGCACAAGAGATGGCCCATCTTGGTAACTGGAACTGGGCCATTGCCAAAAATGAGCTTTGGTGGTCGGATGGGGTTTATCGTATTTTTGGCTGCAATCCAAGACAATTCATCCCCACTTACGATGCATTCATAAAAGCCGTACATATTGAGGACCGCGCAATGGTTAAAGCGGCTGCGTCCAGTGCGTTGGCCACACTCAAACCTTATGACATAGAACATCGAATCATCAAGCTAGATGGCACAGAATGTATTGTTCATGAACTGGGAGAGATTCAACTGGGTAATGATGGAAAACCAGAATATATGGTTGGCACCGTCCAGGATATTACCAGTAGAAAAAACGCTGAAAAAGAACGATTAAAAATCACGGCACAGCTTGAGGAAGCACTGTTATTTAATAAGAATATTCTGGAGCAGTCACCTATTGGGATAGCAATATATGATCAATCCGGCCAATGTATTTTAGCCAATAAAGCAATGGCAAAACATATAGGCGCAACAAAAGGGGAGGTATTAAAACAAAACTTTCACCACATAGAATCCTGGAGAAAAACCGATCTACATGATAAAGCATTATCAGCTATTAATAACCACAGGACAGAACGCACAACCATCTCAACAGTTTCCACATTTGGCAAATCAATAAATCTTTCATGCCACCTAGCGCCATTTATATCTAAAGGCCATATCCTGTTATTGCTCATGATTGATGATATTACATCTAAGATTAAGGCAGAAAAGGCATTAAACAAGAGTGAAGAAACTGTACGCCTGCTGCTTAATTCAACAGCAGAGGCAATCTACGGGATAGATCTTGATGGCCGATGCACTTTTGCCAATCCAGCCTGTGTTGCAATGCTTGGCTATGGCGATGTAAATGAACTGCTAAATAAAAACATGCATAAGCTGATTCATTACGCCTATCCTGATGGCACTCACTACCCGCTAACAGAGTGTCATATCTACAAAGCCTTTCAGAATGGCAAAGGTGTGCACATTGATAATGAAGTGCTATGGAAAAAAGATGGAACATCAATTCCTGTCGAATATTGGTCTCATCCTGTTCAGCAAGAGAACAACATTATTGGTGCTGTTATTACCTTTCTTGATGTTGCGGAACGAAAAGCGTTCGAGCAGCAACTAGAAAAATCCAAAGTGGCAGCGGAAGCAGCCAATCTTGCAAAAAGCCAGTTTCTCGCCAGCATGAGCCATGAGATCAGAACCCCGATGAACGCCATTATCGGCATAGCGGATCATTTACAAAAGTCTGAGCTAACAGCAGAAGACAAAGGCCTGCTCTCCACCTTAAACAGGTCTGCCAATAACCTGCTTGATCTGATTAATGACATCCTTGATCTTTCAAAGATTGAAGCCGGCCAAATGGATCTTGATGAGGTGGAGTTTGACCTGAACGTACTCATTTATGAGATTGACAGCATCATGGAAGTTGAGGCTGCAAAAAAAGGTATTAAACTGAAGAAGGAGATAGATCCACTTTTGCCAAAGCATATTCAGTGTGGCCTAAAATTCCTGCGGCAAGTGTTGCTGAATCTAACAGGCAATGCCATTAAATTTACACACGAAGGTGAGGTGAGTATAAAAGTCACGCCATACGGACCCACGGATGAAAAAACATCAGATGGTGAAAAGTATCTACATTTTACAATCAGCGATACAGGAATAGGAATACCAGCTGAGAGGTTCGAAGAGATTTTTAACCGGTTTACACAAGCAGATAGTTCAGTAACACGCAAGTATGGTGGCACTGGGCTTGGCCTCGCTATTTCAAAAGAGATGGTTACACTGATGGGTGGGAAAATCTGGGTAGAGAGCAAACTAGAGAAAGGGAGCACATTTCATTTTACTGTTAAATACAAGGAAGCCGCACAGCAGTTTAATGAAACTGATAATAAAATCGCAGCAGAAACAACTACAGCAGTAGACACAATAGGCTCTCAATCAGGCAAGCCCTTCAATATACTGGCTGTTGAAGACTCCGAAGACAATACCATGCTTATGAAGCTTTTTTTAAAAGCCACACCATACCAAACAGATTATGTTGAGAACGGTGAATTAGCGGTTCAGCAGTTTAAAAAGAAAAACTACGACATGGTGTTAATGGATATGCAAATGCCGGTCAAAGATGGCTACACAGCAACCTCTGAAATAAGGGCATGGGAAGAGAAAACCGGGAAGCACAAAACATCCATCATTGCGGTAACAGCCAATGCCCTTAAAGGTGAAGAACAGAAATGTTTCACTGCAGGCTGTTCAGGCTATCTCAGCAAGCCTTTCAACAAACAAACGCTATTGAAAACAATAGAGACCTATCTACAAGACAGGTACCCATAGGGAAACAGATGACAAGTTCAGATAAAAAAATCAGGGTAACCATAGAAGCGGAGCTGGAAGAGCTTGTGCCAAGATTTATTCAGCTACGCCATGAGGATATTCAAGCCATAAAAAAAGCTCTTGATGAAGGTGATTATGAAACCATATCAAGATTAAGCCATACTATGAAGGGTTCTGGTATAAGCTACGGCTTTGATTATATATCTGAGATTGGGATGCAAATGGAGCATGCAGCAAATAGCCAAGAGAGGGACGGGGTGAATAAGTGTCTGCTTGAGCTTTCAAGCTATCTTGAAAATATCAAGATCACCTTTGAGTAGCTAACGCCCGAGGGGCGATACTTCTCGCCTTGGAACGCTCTGGCAAGACAATCAGCAGATTGGGACAAAGCGCAAGCTCTCTTCTAAGTTCACACAATAGCCCCATCAATCATCTGAATCTGCCGTTTGGCACGTGAGCCAATTTCAGGATCATGGGTAACAACAATCAGGGTGATACCATCCTGATTCAGTCTCTCCAGTATCTCAATCACCTCCTGGCCGGAGTGTTTGTCCAGATTGCCCGTGGGTTCATCAGCCAGCAGTAGAGTGGGGTGCATAATAGTGGCACGGGCAATAGCCACGCGCTGACGTTGTCCGCCAGAGAGCTGGTCAGGCCGGTGGTGACTTCGGTCACTGAGACTGAGTGCTTTGAGTGTCTGCGCCACCTGGGGCTTGCGAACCTCAGGATCAATGCCCGCCAGCATCAGGGGTAGTTCCACATTCTCAAAGGCGGTCAGGCGCGGTACCAGATGAAAGGCCTGAAATACAAAGCCGACCTTGTGGCGCCTCAGATCAGCCCGCTCCTCCTCACTGAGTGAAGTGGTCTCGGTGCCTTCAAATTGATAATGACCCTGATCAGGATGGTCAAGCAATCCCAGAATGTTAAGCAGGGTAGATTTGCCGGAGCCGGACGGCCCCATCAAAGAGACATAGTCCCCCGGCGTAAGTTGTAGACTGAGATCACGTAGCGCATGAACGGTCTCATCACCTACCTGGAAACTGCGCTGGACATTCTGCAACTCAATCATGGTTGCTGTTCGGTATCCAGAATAACCTCGGCACCATCCTCCACACCCTTGCGGTCGATGGAGGTTACAACCTGGTCACCCGGTTTCAACCCTGTGACTACCTCAGTGTAATCCCAGTTGGAGAGACCACTCTGAATTTTAACCTCTTTCAGCAACCCATCATCAGGCAGGTAACGCAGCACCCGACCTCCCTCCAGTACAGCCTCAGCGGGGATGCGCACGGTGTTTTGATGAGCCTCCAATATAATCTCTACATCAGCACTGTAGCCAGCGAGTAGCTGTTCAATATCTTCCTTGCGTGTGAACTCCACCTCAACCTCCACGGTGCGCGCCTGTTTTTCCATATCCAATACATAAGGTGCGATACGGCGGACAAGCCCAGGAAACTGCTGTTCACCAAAAGCATCCAGTGTAATGCGTGCCGGTTGCCCCAATTTTACTTTAGGTGCATCTACCTCATCTATTGGGGCGGTAATGTAGAAACAGGCATTATCAATCAGATCAACCGCAGGTGGCGTCGGGATACCCGGAGGAGAGGGAGTGACATACTCACTAATCTCGCCGTTAATCTCTGCAACCACGCCATCGAAGGGGGCAAATAGCTGAGTGCGTTCCAGCTGTGCGCGGCTGACCCAAACCCGTGCGATGCTAACCTTAGCCGATACCTGAGCTGATTCACAATTAGCCCGTTGGAATTTAGCATTGGTACTGGCCTTGTCGATTGACTCTACAGAAACCACACCACGTTGCTTTAGCTTTGCCAGCCGATTGGATTCCCGTTGCGCCTCATCAGCCTGCAGGCAGATAGCCCGAGAGTTAGCTTTAGCCGCCTTGGCCTCCTCCTCTTTCAAATCGATTTCAGCAGTCAGATCCTTATTCCACAGTGCTAATAACAGTTGCCCTGCTTTAACTTTGTCACCTTCATGGATATCCAGCAGAGCAATCTGCCCCCCTGTGCTGGGGGAGAGCCTTGCTCGACGGCAAGCCTTAACAGTGCCCGCACGGGTATTTGCAACCGTCTGCTCAACTACCCCCATTTCTGCGGCTGTAGCCAATACAGAAATTGGCTCAGGCCGAGAGCCATACCAAAACAAGGTGCCAACCCCAGCAATCGCAACCAATAAAAGTAGCAGGTGTTGTTGATGTTTAGACACAGATAACCCCTGTAAGGTGATTTGGTAATAAGTGATATCTCTAAAGATATTCTAGCCAACAATGGCCATTAAAGGATTTAAATTCCGCAAGCAGATTAAAGCCTGTAAATGTGTGCATTTTCGCACACGCAAAAATAAATATAACTGCTAAGATCCTCTATAGTTACAAGTCGTGGTAGATGAGGAATACCCCTCAAGCTTTCACAAGCTTTTCTGTAAAGAGGGGGGCGCTTTACATGGAGCTGTTTCTTTACCGATTAGGGAAAATGAGGTTTTAGGTGATTGGATATACCAAAGAGAGGAACACATCATGGCTAGTCGAGATAGAAGATTTCTCAGCCATGAGAATCCTCATCGTAGATGGATCAGAGGATACAAGGGAGCTTATCCGCGCCTACCTTACAAAATCCGGCTGTAGCAATTTTCTCTTTGCCTCCTCAGCAGATCAAGCCTACCAACTGCTACGTTGTGATGAAGAAACCTCTTGGCCTGACTACCCCATAATTGATCTGATTTTGATGGACATTACCATGCCTGATATTACGGGTAGTGAGGCCTGTAATAAAATAAGGACTATCGAGTGCTACAAAGATACCCCCATCATTATGCTATCAGCAGCAGCGGATATAGCGCTGCTTGATGATGCCTTTTCAAATGGTGCTACTGATTATATTAAAAAGCCAATCCGCAAGATTGAATTACTGGCCCGGATTTGCACAGCATTAAGACTGAAAAAGGAGATGGCGTCTAGAAAAGCATGGGAAAAAGAGATCATCAAATTAGCCACACAGCTAAAAGCGGCTAATAAAAAACTCAACCGGCTTTCAATGACTGATGGATTAACCGGCATTGCCAACCGCCGACTATTTGATAAAAAAATTGAGCATGAATGGAGGCGGGCACTACGAGCGCAGCAACCACTCTCACTCATAATGATCGATATTGACTATTTTAAATTATATAACGATAACTTCGGTCACCAGGCGGGGGATCAATGCCTTAAGCAGGTTGCAACTGTACTGACAAATACACTGCGTCGCCCAGCTGACTTTGTAGCTCGATTTGGAGGTGAAGAGTTTATTGCCATTATTCCCGAAACCAATAGTAATGCTGCAAGTAAAATAGCTGAAGCTTTACGTAGTGCTATTGCTGCTTTACAAATCCCGCATACAAGACCAGATAAAAACAGCTGGGTCACAGTTAGTTTAGGTGTATCAGGCATAGTTCCTGATACAGGGCAACTATTTCAAGAGTTAATTAATAAATCTGACATTGCACTCTATAAGGCAAAGCAGCTGGGACGAAACAGAGTAGTCACCCTATAAAAATAAAAGCCTACATGCGCTGCTTAACTTGCTCTCATATCAGTGCCTAATTTGCTGGTGACTTTCAAGCCAGTGGCATATGGCCTTATGCAGCTCCATGATAACAAGCACAATCATCGCCAAACCCAATAGCTCCAGCCAAAGTTGTGGCGATACGGGCTGGATATGCAGTACATCATTAATCCACGGTGTGTACATGGCGCTGATATGCACCAGCTGCGCCATGAGCGTTCCGATCAGTAGAATGGGATTGCGCAGTGGATTATGCCGGAAGGCTGAACGGGTCTCAGATCGGCTATTGAAGACATGAATATTCTCAAATAGCACCATTAGTAACAGCGTGCCATTACGCGCCTCATCCAGGCTATAACCATGATTGAGCAACCACTGGAAAAGCAGGAAGGCCGTACTGCCAATAACCAGTGCAGAGATAACAACACGCTCCACCATCAGTCGATTGAAGATGGGCTCCTGCGGTGAGCGCGGTGGACGTTGAAGCTCATCTCCCTCGGCAGGCTCAAAAGCCAGAGCCACATCCTGTATACCATTGGTTACCAAATTCAACCAAAGCAGCTGCACAGCTAGCAGAGGTAGCGGTTGACCTGTAAACAGAGCCAAGGTGAAAAGAACCAGCTCAGCAGCACCGGTAGAGATGAGCAAAAATATCACCTTACGTACATTGGCATAAGCCACACGTCCCTCTTCAACCCCGGCTACAATCGAACTGAAATTATCATCAGTAATAATCAGGTTGGCTGTTTCCCGTGCCACATCCGTACCACTCTTACCCATTGCGGCACCAACCTGAGCTGCCCGTAGGGCAGGGGCATCGTTAGCCCCATCACCACTTACTGCAACAAAGTGGCCATTACGTTGCAGTGACTCTACAATATCCAACTTCTGTCGGGGATCCACCCGAGCAAAAACCCGTGCTTGGCGTGTAAGTTGGTCAAAGGCAGCAGCATCTTTTGCCTGATTCAGTTCAGGCCCGGTAACCACCTGGCTGGCGTGATCTGCCAACTCCAACTCCTGGGCAATGGCAAATGCTGTGGCGGGGTGGTCACCCGTCACCATCGCCACTTCAATGCCTGCTTTGCGACAGGCAATCACAGCGGCCTTTGCTTCGGTGCGCAGAGGGTCAATCATGCCAACCAGTCCAAGTAGCGTCAGTTCCTGTAGATGCTCCTCCGAGAAGCCCTCGCCTGGGGCCAGTTTGATATTTCCACTGGCCAACGCAAGCACTCGAAATCCCTGGCTGGCGAGAGCGTGAGTCTGCCCTACAATAAGCTCCTGATTCAATGCGGTATCACCTGTGGATGTGGCCATCTGTGTACACATGGGCAGCAGCGACTCCAACGCCCCTTTGACAAAAGCCTGAGTCTCACCATTGATCTCATTCAGGCTGGCTGAAAATAGGCGCGCCGATTCAAAAGGGATAGTGGCCTGCTCAGGAGCAGCATTCAAACTCTCGGCCTGGATAATGCCTGCCTTATGTGCCATCACCAGCAAGGCAACATCAACGGCATCACCATGAGAGACCCAATCATGATTGCGGTGCCCCAAAAAGGCATCATTGGTTAAAACAGCAGCTTGGCATAGCCGCTGCAACAGAGGATTTGGCTCAACCTGTGAAGTACCTTGCGGGGTAATAAGAACACCTTCAGGCTTGCTGCCTTCACCGGTCACTTCCCATTTGTCATGATTGGGAAAGACAATGCAGCGAGCCGTCAGCTGGTTTACCGTCAACGTACCCGTTTTGTCAGTGGCAATAAAGGTACAGGAGCCAAGCGCCTCAACCGCCACCAATCGGCGAATGATGACATTACGATGAGCCATGCGGCGCATGCCAATAGCCAATGCCACGGTCAGTGCTACCGGCAAACCTTCTGGAATAGCTGAAACAGCAAGCGCCACTGCCAACAGAAAAATCTCGCTCAAAGGGATGCCACGGCTGAGAGCCACACCCGCCATAACCAGTGCAGCTACACCCACAATAATGGCTACCCATTGAGTAAATCTCTCCATCCGCACCAGAAGCGGTGCCTTGGCAGGCGCTTTACCCAACACATCTGCTGCGATGTGACCCAGCTCAGTTGAGAAGCCTGTGTTAACCACAACACCATGTCCACGGCCTCGCGCTACCAGAGTGCCTGCAAAGAGCATATTGATACGGTCACCTAGAAAGGTGTCACAATCCAGCACTCTATCAGCTGACTTTTGAACCGCCTGGGATTCACCCGTGAGCAGGGATTCATCAATCTCCAGGTCATAACTGTCAAGCAGGCGGATATCAGCTGGGATTCTATCCCCCGAATTGAGCAGCACCATATCGCCAGGCACCAACTCTTCAGCATCAATCTCATAGGTGTCACCCTCACGAAGCACCCGGCACTGCGTAGTAACCAGCTTGTTGAGTGCACTTGCTGCCCGTTGTGCCGAGAACTCTTGAATGGTGCCAATGATGGCATTGATAAGCAGTACGGCGATAATAAACCCTGCATCTGACCACTCCTGAATGAGCAGTGAGAGAATGGCTGCTGCAACCAAAATATAGATTAACGGGCTTTTAAATTGCCTCCCAAACACCTGTGCCATACCAGGTGGTTTTGTTTGTGGCAGTGTATTGGAACCATAGTCTGCAAGACGGGCTGCTGCTTCCTGGTGAGACAATCCGTGGCGTGAGGCATCCAGTGCAGTGAGCGCAGAAGCGGCTGTTACTGCATGAAATGCGGTAAGTAATCTATCCATGTTCTGCTTCAATGTTAGTAAGTCCCAGTGTGAAATAAGTCTGTAGCTAACTAACTATAAGATTAGTTTATATCTAAAACTCCATGTCGCTAATAACAAATAATATGGGAGCGTTGTAAACATGTATTTTGAATGGCTGTATAATCGGTATACCCTAATAAGGGGCAGTCAAACCAAAAGTTGAACATTAAGTTGGCATCTGTAAATTTCCTGTTTTTATCACAACTCATGACCCTGATTTTTTATTCAAAATGAAATCTGATCCCGAAGCATTAATCAAAAAACACAAACAACTTATTCACTCTGACATGCAGAAGGTAATTTCACATGTACAACGGGAAGACGGTGACTGGGTTCTCAACACATTAATGATTGAAGGTTGTGAAGTGCCCTTTAAATACCGGCGTAAAAAGCAATATAAAAATCTTCAGGGACAACGAGTAAATCTCACCTATTATCCCAATATTGAAGTAGTGGCTGGTTTTAATATGGAGACCATGAAGGTTGTTAGGGTCAAAATAGCATGAGATGAATTTCACTAACTCAATAATAGCGCTTTACTGATCGACTCTGATCATATTTACGATCACTTTATTAGTGCAACTGAGGTTGCCTTTTTTAGCTTAAGTGCTGCTATTTTTAAATTTAGGTTATTTTCAGATCTGATTTTTTGTGGCACCTGATCCCATGCAATTGATGTGGCTTCTTTAAGTTTTAAAGTGGTGATTTTTGGTGTGGCTTGTTTGTAGTCCGCTTGGTTTCGAAGTGAGGCCGCAGGCCTTTGTGTGGCCTCAACTTTACTAATAGCAGGGATTAATTTTTTTGCTTTTTTACCTTCTTCGATCGGTATGATTTTTGACTGGAACACCGAACGCTTTGCCTTTTGCTTAAGTGGTGTTTTGTATGAGCCATCCATTGAAAAGACAATGCCAGCAACCATAAGGCTTACACCTGCAAAGCCCGTTACCATCTTTTTTATTAAATCACTCATCAAACAGCTGTTTTTAAATTTCTCTCAGGCCGTCCGATGGTTGAATTCTAGCAGCTCGATATCCACCAAGCGCTGCGGCTAGTACTGCGGCTCCAACAGTAAATGCCAGAGCTATCTCAAAATGTAAGGGTAATAGTCGGCACACGGGATTGTCATCTTCTATCTGGGCGATCAGCATGCGGTTGATGCTTGTCTCTACGCCCAAATAGATCAGGCTTGCCAATGCCCAACCCAGCACGCCTGTAAGCAGTGCCTGCAATACTGGAAACCAGACAATATCAGATGTTCTAAATCCGACCAAACGCAGGACACTTAGCTCTTTCTTTTTTCGATCCACATTGGCCCAAAGGTTTGCACCCAGTGAAAATGAAAAGCCTGTCAAACCTATAACAGCAACAAACCAAAATACTGCACTTAATCTTTTCTCCATGGTTTGAACAATGTCGATATCTGCTGCACGGGTTCTGGCTTCTATGCCATTGGCAATGAGGCCATCTCTAAGACTTGCAACATCATTAATTGAATTAGCGTAGAGACGAAAGCCAGGGAAGCTGCGTTCGCTCGCAAGTGGAGAATCACCTTGCCAGCCTAATGCCTGAACAGCACGGCCATCAAGAAAATCTTCTGTGGCAATAATTAGGTCAAGAGGCACAAAAGCACCATCACGTGCAAACGCTGCAAGGTGTGTAATACCGACTACCGTAAGTTTGACATGCACTCGCTCACTTTGGCCGTTATGGCGACGATTTAAACTGCCATCTATTTGATCACCAACAGCCACCTTAAGTTTTCTTGCCGCTGATTCAGAAAGTACGATCTGATGCAGGCCTATTGGTACAACCATGCCTTTATGAAATAACGGCTCTTTTTCTGCCGTCGGGATCAGCTCTGTTGGAATGATGCGAGTGGCGGTATCACTCTTGAGTTGCATAGTAGCCGCAAGACTTCGAGTGCGTGGAATGATAAAGGCTACTTCTGATTTTGCACGTACCGCATCAAACCAACCTAAATTGTAGTGGCCACTGCCCACAGGTCGGATCTCTCGGTTGCGTGGGTCTTCAATCAATTGCTCCACCATGCTGCCAATGATGCCAAACTTCAGGGCAAACAAGATCATCATTGGAGCCAGTACAGCGGCTAATGCCAATATAAAACAACTGGACATCTGCCACTCATAAAAGTAATCAGTGAATGCCAGCCTGAAGATATTGCGCATTTTTCGAATAGGATTGGACACGTTATTTCGTCACTTCTGTTTTTAGGTTGATAATCAACCTGTGACCTTTGTTTCAGTCACTGTACCAGCATGGTTTTGGGTTGTACGGTGTGCGAGCCTGCGTAACCCAAGTTGTTTAATATGTTTCCAATCATGACTGGCAATAATGACAGTAATACGCATCTCTTCAGCCAGCTCTACAAACAACGCCATAATTTTTCTGGCGGCAATAGGATCCAGTGAAGCCGTAGGCTCATCCGCTATAACAATCGATGGATGGTGTGCTAAAGCACGACCAATAGCAACACGTTGTCGCTCACCTGTTGATAGTAGATCTGGATGTTTATTCAGGTGTCGTTCAATACCAAGATTCTTTGCAAGCTCTTCAACTGTCCCATCATCTGGCATGCCCAACAGTTGGCGTGAAAGATTGATATTGTCACGTACTGTTAGATAAGGAAGCAGCCCACCTGTCTGCATGACATAGCCAATGCGGTGTTTGCGCAGATCCCCCATAAAGTTAAGATCTTTCTGTGACCAAGCCTTTGCCACATCAATGGGGGCCGCCTCTTTTTCTGGCCTAAAACGGAATGCTCCCACACTGGTGGGCCGCAGGATCATGGCAAGAATATCCAACAGCGTACTTTTGCCACAGCCACTGTGACCAATCAGGGCAATCTTCTCGCCCAGAGAGATTTGCAGACTCGGCACGGTGAGGCGAAACTCTATGCCTTCAGCCATACGGGTCATCATCACATCACGCAGATGATAGATGAGTACCTGCCCGTCTCCGGTCAGGCTTCCACTCGGCATTTGGGTTGCGGCGTATTTCAGGGCAGCATGTCCAAAGCAACAGGGAATACAGAATCGCCCGTTATTGGGCCACCATCCAGAGAGATCCAAAGGTCGGTGTGGTCATGCAGTGCCTGGTAGTAACTGATCTTGCGTTCTAATCGATGGGTAAATTCAAGCTGGCGCTTGGCCGGCCAGTCGCCCCAATTATCCAGCGAGAGATTCATCACCTCGCCGGTATAAGGCAGGTCTTCAATATATTCGCGCATATAACCCAAATCAGCCAGATTGCTACCGCCAGAACCGGTGGCTCTGGTGCTACTCTGTATTTCGCCAGGATCACGACTCAGAGTGGCCGATAGACTTTTCAGATCATTAAGAAAATTTCGCGGCGATAATAGCCCATCTTCAGCAGCAATCAAGACCTGCTTCAACACATATTGCAGATCACTCAATTGATCGCGTGTCAGCAGGACACGAACATCCAAGGTTGAAAGAGCCGGGTTTTGAAAATCACGATCCACCAGCCAGGCGTTAAATACCTCAGGTACCGCACCGCCCTGGCTGCTTTGCAGATAACGCATGCGCAAGGCATAACCCAGCTTCGCTACCTTTTCCTGAAACTCAGCCAATTGGCTATCTGCAGCCGACTGCTTTTCAAGCGCCTGCCCCGAGCTATTCTCAGTTTCAGGCCCTCTTGTTAGCCTATCAATTTCGATGACTGAACGTACCTGTTCTGTTATCTGTGAAGCCAGTGCATCCAGCACCCGACCGAACACCTTGACCTCACCCATCTTAACGCCGTAATAAAAGTCGCCAATGCCAGGGTAGTGCGAGATATGTTTATACTGTTCGGCTGCAGCTGCATGGTTGGGCCGCCCTATAGCTGTCCGCAAATGAAGCACCCAGATTGATACCCCTTTCTCCAGCGCCAACTGTCTCAGCTCATCCTCATTTAAACCTGTGCTACTCAATGGATCATCTGCTGAGCGAGCACCCGCATCTGTAATCAAAACAACATAGCGCGCTGAGTAATCACTTTTGCCCAACTCATCAATAGCACGCTTAATGCCGGCATAGGCGTCTTCAATAAAATCCTGGCTTGAGACCTTTGCTGGTTTAAGCGTTGCGGCTTTCTTAAAAAAAGTCTTTGGATTTGTTCCCTCTTTAAGAGGAACGAAGGTGCGTGAAAGGTATCCCAGTTCAGGTGATACAGAGAGACTATCTCGATAAGCAACCAAACCAAAGCTGACTTCATCATTCAGCCCCGCACGTTCAATAGATTTATAAATCTTACGTACAGCCTCACGGGTGCGGTTGATATAAGGCCCCATGGAGTTGGTGGCATCTGTTACAAAAACCAAACCTGAACGGAAACGTTTGGATTTTTGTGATGATCTGATTTCCGGTTTGGCCGCAGCCTCCATCTTTATCTCTTGTGCGGAAGGCTGGCCCTCCTTCAGCGGCACTGTAGTGACCTGCAACATCATGGCCTGTTCACTGCCCAGATAGACATCCTCATGCTGCTGGATCGGCACCAGATAAAAATCCTCTTGAATATCGATATGATGTTCAGGCTGGATCGCAATGACTGGAGAGTTATTATCCAGTGTTCCAGCTACAGCTCTTTGGTAGAGCTGCTGATAGGTTGACTGGTTGTTCGACTGAATCAGCTTCTTCAGCTCATCACGCTCTTTAAATAGCAGAACGCGGTTTTGCATGGCAGGATTGCGAAACGCCACGGTGAGTACTTGGTTCCAGGGTATGAGCTGCTTTTTTAACACCCAGCCCTGGGTATTGCCGTGGCTATCAGTACCTACCTTTATCCATTCATCTGCGCCAACCTTGCGCTCTCCATAGATGTAAAAGACGGTAAAGGGTTTAATCTCTCGTAGCGCATGTGATGAACCGGCGGCAATATGCAGCATGGCTCCAGGCCTTGCCAATACGCGCTGATAGAGTGAACTTTTACCCGGCATCAACAGTGGCTTTTGCTGTTCAGCCCAAACAGGCATCATCCCGCCAAGCAGCAATATTAGAATCAATACGCTGGAGAAGGCTAACCGTTTATTCATCATGATTTTCTCCAATCTACTGCCACTGAAAAGACAATTGTTTTGCTTCAATATTGCCACTGGCAGCCAGCTGCTCCACTTGGGCACGGAAATTATTCAGATCTTTCTTGGCGGTGGCATCATTACCCTTGGCAGCCTGTCGATACCATTTATAAGCCTGCGCCAGATCAGGTTCATCCATAATGCTGGTCTGCTTTGAGTGATATGCCGGATCATGCATCTTGGCCAACACTTGTGCAGCCGCACTGTGCCCCTGCCTGGCTGCAAAAAAGTAGAGCAGATGGGCATCTGCAAGCATGGCATCTGCCTCAAACTCCTGTGCTGATTTAAAGATCTGCTCCAGGTCGGCTGGCTCTTTTGTCTCTTTGGTTTTTGCAATAATGGCTCTGGCAGAACTGCCAGGGATTCGTATGATTTTCGCAGCTGGCGCGTTGACCACAGGTTCAGATTCAGGAGCGGGTTGAACAGTACTGGATGCTGGGTTTGCTGTCATCTCTATAACCGGGGCCTCTACTTTGGGTATAGCAACAACCTTGGTCGGCTCACTATCATGAAACATATAAAAGCCAACTGTCCCAGCCAAAACCAGTATCACTATGATTTTAGGAAGCGCACTGGGCTTTTTCTTCTTCGGCGCAACCTCTCTCAAAAGATCATTCTGCGAGTCATTATCGGCCATATTCATATAATGTACCTTTGAGCTGCCAATAAACCGCCCCTAGTAGGCTGTTGGGAATGCGTAATTGCTATGCCAATCTTCAGCTGATAGAAACCCTAAAATTCAGGGCAAATTATAGATTTTGTGAAGTGGCCGGGATTGGATTCTACACCAATAACTGCACGGATTGATAAGGTCTACTCGGTTAGCTGTAAGAGTGGTGACTATGCCTCTTTTTCATCTACCTCAGACCCCAGCAAAATAGCAATCCAGCGGGTCTCTTCACTGCTATCCAGCGCTATCTTAAGCGTCATTGTCAGTGGCACCGAGAGAAACATCCCAACCGGGCCAAGCACCCAGCCCCAAAATACCAATGAGAGAAAGACCACCAATGTGGAGAGCCCCAGGCCTCGTCCCATAAAGCGGGGTTCGATGACATTGCCCACCAGATTGTTGACCACCAGATAACCCAATGCAGACCAGAGCACAGCCCCTGGGCCAAGTTGCACCAGCGCCAACAGGAGCGCAGGGATGGCCGCAATGATGGAACCAATATTGGGCACATAGTTGAGCAGAAAAGCCAAAGTGCCCCACAGCACCGGGTAGTCCACGCCAATCACCCAGAGCCAAACGGCGACAACAATACCAGTAAACAGGCTGGTGCCGGTCTTGATGGCCATGTAGCGTTTGATGTTGTCAGTAAAGCGTTCAAGCTGGCCGAAAGAGTGTTCTGGATCATCAAAGATCAAACGCAGTTTGGTGGGAAAACTGGAGGCTTCAAGCAGAATAAAGATAACAGTGAGCAGAATAAGAAAGGCATTGGTCAGCAGTCCGCCAAGGGTATTCAACCCCTGGGCCGCCATCTTCATCGCCTTTGCAGGATCGAGTAGGTTATTGACAACCTCCCTGGAGATTTCGATACCCATCCCAGCCAGCCAATTGAGGAGGCTGACCATCTGCACCTCAAGCTTTGCCTGATAGGTCGGCAACTGTGCTGAAAAGTCATCCACCGCACTACCCACCAGTGCGCCCATCAGCATACCCACACCAACCACACCACCAATAACCAGCGTAAGCGCCAGCCCCTTTGGAATATGCCGGTGTTGCAGAAAAACCAGCGGCGGCATGGCAATAACCGCAATAAAAGCTGAGAGCAAAAAAGGCACCAGTATAGGCTGCGCCTCACGCAGGCCAGCAACGAGGATAACAAAGGCGGCGGTAGTAACCAGAAAGGCAGCAGATGAAGGGAGTTTTTGCGGATGATGCATTCGGTTATCTATCCAGTGGTAAAGCACGCATCTTCGGTACCGTTACAAATGCGGGTACGCCACTGATCAGATACCAGCGTTTTGCCTCTTTGTCATACTCCCACAGCTGATGGTCTGTGATTGTCTTCTCCTTCTGCCGATCTTTTTCAACATAGCTTATAAAGACAGTCTGAGTTGCAATATCTTTCTTTACACTCTCAATAACCGCTGGCTCCAAAATCTCATATTGAGTCACTTTGATATTTTCCAGCCCCTGAGGAATCTCAATATCCTTGATCAGCTCAGGCTTCAGCAAAGTATAGGCCTGACGAATATAACTCCACCGAATGGCGGTCTCATAGGCATGCAGCACCTTATCCAGTGAGGTTTGCCGTTCCCTGACCTCAAGGGTTTGGCAGCCCGCAAACAACATAACCACAATCATCAAAGTGAGGCTGCGTATAAAAAGGCTTGGCATTATATTTCCCTATCAGCAGAGGATAATTTGGGTACAAGTTATGGCACCCATAATAGATTGCGTCAAGCATAACGGAATTTTGTTCTGCAATACTCCATTTGGACACAGATGTGGCCTACATCCTGCTATCATACGCCCTTTCAATTTAGCCTCAATTTAGAATAACGCCAAAAAATGAGTGACGAACAGGAACCCATAGTTCATATCCAGGTAGGAAACAGCCGCATAACCCTACTGGGCACAGCCCATGTCTCACGCGCCAGTGCAGAGAAGGTTAAAGAGCTGCTCTCTACAGATGAATATGATTCTGTAGCTGTTGAGCTATGCCCCAGTCGTTTTAACTCACTCGTTGATCCCGACTCACTCGCCCGCATGGATCTGTTCCGTGTGATACGAGAAAAAAAGGTACTGATGGTCATGGCCAGCCTGGCACTGGGCGCATTCCAGCAGCGCATGGCAGAGCAGTTTGATATTGAACCCGGCGCTGAACAACGTGAAGCCATCAAGGCAGCAAACGATACCCATCGACCTGTGCTGCTGATCGACCGGGAGATCGGCGTTACCCTCAAGCGCGTTGCTCACAATGTTCCCTGGTGGCAGCGATTTGCACTCTTTACCGGATTGATTGCCAGTGTTATCTCCCATGAAGAGGTTTCAGAAGAAGAGATTGAGCGCCTGAAAGAGGGCGATATCCTCGAAACCACCTTCGCCCAGTTTGCTGATGAGCAGGAAGCACTCTACCTCCCACTGATTGATGATCGTGACCAATACATGGCAGCTCGGTTATTGGAAGAGGTGCTAAAGGATGGACATGAAAATGTGCTGGCTGTTGTGGGTGCCGGACATCTCAAAGGCATCCAAAACTATCTGGAAGCCGGCATTCAAAATCCTGGCGAAAGGATCAAAACACTGGATCAGATGCCCACACCAAGCACCTGGCCAAAACTGATCCCCTGGTTCATTGTTGCACTTGTCCTGGTCGGTTTTGGTATCGGTTTTTCACGTAGCCCGGAACTGGGCTGGCAGCTCATTTCAGACTGGGTGCTGATCAACGGCGGCCTCTCCGCCCTTGGCGCACTGATCGCCGCAGCCCACCCATTAACGGTAGCCACGGCTTTTCTGGCGGCACCACTCACCTCACTTAACCCGACTGTTGGCGCTGGCATGGTGACGGCCGCCGCAGAGATCTATCTGCGCAAACCCGAGGTTGGGGATTTTACCCGGCTGCGTAAAGATACTGTGCATATCAAAGGCTGGTGGAAAAACCGGGTCTCCCGCATTTTACTGGTTTTCATACTCAGCACATTGGGGTCAGCTATTGGTACCTATGTTGCTGGATTTCGTATCTTCGACCGACTGGCAGGTTAGTGCTGATAGTGGGTTTGAATATAGGTAATGACCGCTTCCATATGTTGAAAGCGGTGGTCGCCCCCTTCAAAAACCATCAACTCCCCTGAGTCACGGTACATATCCGCAGCCATCCTATAGTCGATCGTCTCATCACCCTTATCCAAAAATAGCGTGGTGATCACGCCATCATCAACAGCGGCAATCTCATAACAGCGTGTCTGCTCAATATCCTCAGCGGTTAGAATGTAACGCTCGCCCGTCACAAAATTCTGATGTTCCCCTTCACGCTGATACAGCAACTCCCAGGGCTGAAGCGCCGGGTTGATCATTATCAGATGAGCAATCGGAAACTGCCGCGCCAGATATTGGCCATAAAACCCACCCATTGAGCTACCAACAATCACCAGCTTGGGATCTTTTTTGATCAATTCATCAATCAACTGACTCAGCTCCGACACCGCCTGCTTTGGACGGTGCGCCGGGTAGGTGGGAGTGACAACCGACATGGGAGCCAATGACTCTCGCAGAGTTATCGCCTTGCCAGCCGTGCCCGCACTATTGAGTCCGTGAAGATAGAGAATCATCATTTGAATGGCTGTGGATTGAGCAACCCGTTTTGCTATTCAGCTTTTTCAGCCCTAAGAGACTTAAAGTCAAACAACTCACCGTCTGCCAGTTGCGAGGGAGCCACATTCTGCATGGCGCGGAAGATGGTTTCAGTACGGCCTGGGTACTCTTTCTCCCACTCCAGCAACATCTGCTTAACATTCTGGCGCTGCATATTATCCTGCGAGCCACAGAGATTGCAGGGAATAAGTGGAAACTCCCGCCGGTTGGCGTAACGGATAATGTCATTCTCATGACAATAAGCGAGGGGGCGAATCACAACCAACTCACCATCATCAGTCCGCAGCTTGGGCGGCATTGCCTTTAGCTTGCCACCGAAGAACATATTCAAAAACAGCGTCTGCACAATATCATCCCGATGATGACCCAGCGCAACCTTATTGGCGCCCAACTCTTTCGCCACCCGGTAGATCACACCCCGGCGCAGGCGGGAACACATCGAGCAGGTGGTCTTACCCTCAGGTATCTTCTCTTTGACGATAGAGTAAGTGTCCTCCTCAATAATATGGTACTCAATGCCCAAGGTATCGAGGTAACCCGGCAATACATGCTCAGGAAACAGCGGCTGCTTCTGATCCAGATTCATCGCAATAATGCGGAAATCAATCGGCGCACGCTTCTGTAGATTAAGCAGAATATCCAACATCGTGTAAGAGTCCTTACCACCGCTGAGGCAGACCAACACCGTGTCCCCCTCTTCAATCATATTGAAATCGCCAATGGCCTTGCCGACCTGCCGTTCCAGACGTTTCTTCAAGCGATTGAAATTGGTTGAGATTCTCTCAACGGTTTTTTCTTCAGACTGCTGCATAATTAAATCCAAGACTTGCTACGGGTAAACCGCGTATTTTACAACGAGAAGCACAATAGAGGGATGGTATTTTTCATAATGCATAAAGCTCCAGTGGTTTAGCTTCCTGGTTCGCACCCCTGGAAATTAAACGCCAAAACAGAATAGCCGAGCCATATTGGAGATACAAAGTTTCTGTACAACTCCACAATATAGGTACTATGCAGTTAGAAAATATAAGGGTATATGGGATTTGTTGTGGGTTTTTCAGAAGGCATGGTAAGTTATCTGGAAACCATGTAATTACTAGTTAAGTACTCAGCTCAAATCTAGGAAAATGATTTAATGAAAAATTTTGATACAAGAACATATAGCATTAATGATTTTCTTGAGTGGTCTGATAATGGACAACTTGAACTGTCTCCTAAGTTCCAAAGACGGTCAGTTTGGACTGACACGGCTCGCTCTTATCTAATGGACACAATTGTAAGTGGAAAGCCAATGCCTAAAGTCTTTATCAGGCAGAAGCTAAACCCGCAAACTAGAAAATCTATAAGGGAAGTTGTTGATGGCCAGCAAAGACTTCGTACCATCCTCTCGTTCATGAAAGATGGCTTTGCAATTAGTAAACGACACAATAAAGAATACGGCGGCCTGTACTTTAGTCAGTTAAATGAAATTGATGAAGATATTCAGGGTCAGATTCTAAATTATGAAATATCAGTTGATCTCTTGGTGAATATGTCTGACCCAGATGTTCTCGATGTTTTTAGCCGTCTAAATTCTTATTCCGTCACTCTGAATGAGCAGGAAAAGATAAATGCCAATCATTTTGGACCATTTAAAACACTTGCTGACGGTTTGGCACATTCTAATAATTCTTTTTGGCTTAAAAATAAAATAATCAGTGAGCAAAATGTTTTAAGGATGATTGATGTACAAATGACTGCCGATCTTTTAATTGGTATGGTGGATGGGATTAAATCCAAGAAGCAAATTAAGAAATATTATGAGCAATATGAAAAGGGCTTCGATTTTGATACTGAAGAACTTGAGCAAAAATTTGGTGCAATTATTACGATAATATCGGAATTATTTGATAATAATTTAAAAAAGCGTGAATTTAGGAGGCCGCATGTTTTCTACTCACTATTTATGACCTTGTATCACATGGAATATGGAGTGGAAAATTTAACGGCTAATCGCATAAAGGTAGAAGATTTAGGCTATGCGCGTGCGTCACAAAAGTTGGAAAGAATAGATTATATCTTTTCTGAAGAAGATAAGAGCCTCCTTACAAAAGAGGATAAACAGTTTCTTGAAGATTGTCGGCGTGCTACAACCGATACAGCTGTCCGTATACGTAGAAGTGAGTTTTTATCTAAAGTTATTACGGAGTAAGTAATGTCTTTGGCCGATTCTCTTTCTGAATTTAGGGCAGGTATTGCTCAGACAAATAACTTGATTTCCATGGCATACGAGCAGGACGCTGATGGGAATGATATTTTTGATTCTACTAAAAAAGAATTTGTTATTACTTCAGCGTTCTTGAAAATGTTTATCTATTGGGAATCTTTTATTGAGGAATCTTTTTCAAAGTACCTTACAGGAGAGCTGTCTACTAATGGAACTGGGGTTACTTGTTATATTTCTCCAAATGATAGAGAGCATGCGTTAAAAATATTGATTGGGACACAGAAGTATGTTGACTGGGCGAACCATGAGATAGTGAGGCGATTAGCTAAGCTCTACTTGGAAAATGGAGAGCCTCTAGCTTCAAACATTGCATCAATTTCTAGTGAGCTATCTGATTTAAAGACGGTTCGCAACGCAGCTGCCCATTTAAGTAGTACAACTCGGCACCAGCTTGATGCGTTATCAAGTCGGATTTTGAGTCAGAATATAACTAATACAGACGTTGCTACATTTATGATGCAATTGCACCCTTCAGATTCTACTAAGACAGTATTGCAGTATTATCAGAACCTTTTAGATATAGCGGCAGAGAACATTGCGGAAAACCGTACTTAACAAGCGCATGTTGTCGGACTGGTTTTCCACTGCGCTCCAAACCAGCCGCAAATGCGGGCGTTAAAATGAAAACAATTCAAGATGCTTGGTTTGGAAGAGAAAGGTTAGCCTTGGTATTCTGGGGATACTACGTTCTAGGTGGCTTAGGTGCAGGAACATTATTAGGCACCATCCTAGGGTTATGCGCTGCATATGAAGTTGCATATTTAGGAATAATGTTTGGAATCTTAATATTTCCATATTTTATATGGAGCACGTGGTCAGTATGGGCATGCGCTTTCAATGTTCATTGGCGACCATTAGGGTATGTTGCAAGAGTAATAGTTGCTTTATCGATATTGAATTGGATTTTTAGGCTAATAAAATAAACGACAAGTTACTTACGGCGTTATGCTTCAATGAAAAGTTATGAATAATTCATGTGATATAAACCTAGAAGCTCTAACTCCAGATGATACCTTTACCACACTTAAGGCTGCATTAAAGGAATCTGGTGTTCCTGTAAATGAGCTCAAGCCATCATCAAAATTAGCGCCTTTGCTACTTGAGCACAAAGCGGTAATCATTCACGAGGTAAGCAAAATAGCCCCCGGAGTATTGCCGCCTGTTGTAATTGAAGAGACATTAATTCAAAAATCAGGAATGGGGTTGATATTAATTGGTTTAGGCATTGCTCTTATAAATTCATTCTTTAAATATTCAATTATTTTAACAAGCTCATTCGTTCTGTTTACTTGTGGATTTCTTATAATGGTTTTCACATCAAGAATGAAACCAAAAAGCATTACACTGGGCAGTCTTGAGGCAGTTGGCGATTTATGTACTTTAATCAAGAATGCAAAGCCAAATGAATAAAGGCATGGCAAGGTGATTATTTAGTTTTCTCATCGCTTTGCGTATTTAGATAATGGAGGCACTTCAATGAATTATCAGCATGTTAAAGTAGCAGAGCTGGAAGAAACCAGCCATGTAGGGGTGTTGCATGTTGCACCTTTGGCATTGGTGGTAACCTTTGGAGAACCTGATAATGGAGCCACAGGCAGTGATAGCATAGGTGAGTATTATTATAAATCTGAAAACGGTGACTTTTTTGTCGTTTATTCGTTGGACCCGGATGTCACAGCTGAAAATATAGAACAGACAAAACATCAGTTCTGGAGTGTTAATGAACCAGTACCACTCAGCATAGGAGCCAAACATGATGCTGATGTTGGCGACTTCAAGTATTGGATACGAAAGCAAATTATAGATAACTCATAATCAACCATTTTCATTGGCGAAATAATCCGCATAAGTTGATAGCGATGATCTTTAAAAGTAGAAAGTTACAGACAATGGATACAAGACCAATCAACACGGACAGCCGTAAACCCTGCTCTGTTTTTTCCTTTTTATCACAAGCGACGTTACCGGTATAACACACCTGTAATTAACGGATTCAACATGACTACCAATGACTACGTAGAGTGCAAAATATGCAAAGAAGAGATACGTAGAAATGCTGTAATTTGCTCACACTGCAAAAGCTTTCAAAATTGGCGTCGCCATTTGGGATTAAGCTCATCCTTTCTTTCAATTCTGCTTGCTCTTATTTCGGTAATAACCGTTTTTGTAACCGTTCTGGCGAATACCACAATAAAAAATGATTCTGATATAGATTCATCTGTTATCAGTTGGCAAAGGACCTTTTTTAATAACCAGGGCAAAATCGTTCAGGTTTTGGTAACGGATATTTTTGTTACAAACAGTGGTAAAAAGCCGGGAATCATTAAAACGTTCTCTGTAAAAGGAGAGGGTGAGGATAAATTCAGATACTTTCAGTCTGAAATGCAAAAACCAAATGATGCATATTTAAATCAGAGCATTAATTCAAAAATAGTGGAGCCCGGCAACAGTCAGCTTTTGAGAGGATATTTAGTAACCAACTTTGACGTGAGCACATTTGAGAATATATATTCCAATTCTCTCTTATTGCTTGAGGTAGTTAATTTCAGTGGGGAAGATCAGAGCATTAAGTTGAAGGTGGAAAACAGATCACCAATACTATTCAATTAAATAACGAATAATAATCAACGGGGCCAACCACCTTGGGTTTACTAAGCCGCTTTCAGTTACCCCTTAAATTCAACAATAGATGGTAATTTATGTCTAATAATACAAATGTTTCTGAGATGCTGATTCATGTCGGTGGCGATCTCTTAAAGTCAGTTAGTAGTCTGCAAGAGATGCAGGCACGTGTGGATATTGTTATTACGGCCTGGAACATGTCACTTAATCCACGGGCTGATAGAAAGGTGAAACTGAAGAAATTTATAAAAAAGCAGCGGGATTTTGCTCCGAATAAAGAAGCACTGAAAAGTCTGGAAGCAGAGATCAAAAGAATAATGAAACAGAAAAGCCTTTTATACCCAGAAATTGAAAGTGGGATAACAAAGGCCGAGGTCATCGAAAAAGCAAAAGATGAGTATGAGATAAAGGCCTACTTCAAAGATAAAGACGCGGCTACTGAAGCATAGCTGTAGCACCATTTACAATCGGCTATGAAAATATCACTACTATTTATTTTGCTGTTTTTACATCTACCATTGAGTCATGCACAAATTTATCAATGTGTAGATGATAAGGGAAACGCTACTTTCAAGGATACTGAATGCAGCTCAAGTGGAATTCATATCAAACCAATCGGAAATCCAAAAGACAACAGCGGTGATGAAACGCCCAGCAATACTTTTATTAAAGATGATAAGCCTGGGCAATTAATATTTGCTGATCATCGTAAACTTTCACCACCGTACAAGATAAAGATAGATGAGGTGCGGGTTATAACAGAAACAGACGATACCCTGGTTGTAGATGTTATTTATACGTATGAGCATGAGACGCCAGCCGATGAAGTTAGGATTTTCGTGCTCCCAAACCACGGTTATTGGTCTGTTAACCATATAAAGGCATCAAGGGGTAAGAATGTTGGGCGTGCATCAATTGGTTTGAGTAAAAGTAATATGAAAAAAGACTATGTCACATTTTCATCCACTGATACCCTTCGAATTAGTTTTGACCATTATCCACCGGGGAAATACAACGGTGTTATCTGGTCAGAAACTGTCAAATATAATAAGAAGTGGCAGTTAAAGAGGTGAGCCATTCCTAATATCTGCATAATGCCAGATGACTTTTAATTCCTTAGATAGGGTCTACACTACTTCACATGCTGGTGCACCAACCACCACTCTGGCATAGTCAGCCGTTGGTTTACACATTTCTTTTCTGAGATCAAGCGTACTTGATAATAGCAGGTCCTCGACCTAGAGGGATCAGGTCTTCATGTATACGGATATCCTGGTTCCACTTGGCGACGCGTCCCCATCAGGGGCGGTGGCAGTGGCAGTGGTGCGCACTGGCCATATTGCTATGCAGCCTTCTGCAATCAAACATCGTACTGGCTACTGAGCCGATCACCCCTCTTCCGCTTAATGCGGTATACGATGATGCGAAGATGCAGCTGGGCCGCCAGCTATTTTTTGATCCCATTTTATCAGCAGATCAAACTATCTCCTGTGCCTCCTGCCATCAGCCCAACCTGGGTGGAGCCGATGGAGTTAGCTATTCCAGCGGTGTTGGCGGCCTTAAAGGCAACATGAATTCGCCGACCGTGCTGAATGCACGCTTCAACTTTGTGCAGTTCTGGAACGGCAGGGCACGCACCCTTGAGCAACAGGCACTTCAGCCCATCACCAATCCAATGGAGATGAATCTCTCGCTGGATGAGTTGGAGCTTCGGCTCAACATATCAGATTCTTATCCATTGGCATTCAAGGCCATCTATGGCTCTCGTGGCATCACTCGTCAACAGGTTGCAGAGGTGATTGCCGAGTATGTCGCCGCACTGGTAACACCTAACAGCCGGTTTGATCGTTTCCTGCGCAAAGAGCTGGAACTCACACCACAAGAGCAGAACGGCTATGAATTGTTCAAGTCACTGGGTTGCATCAGTTGCCACAACGGCATCAACGTGGGTGGTAACTCCTATCAGAAGATCGGCATTATTAATTCGTGGCAAGGCGCGCCGGGCGTCGATCTGTATGCACGCACCGGGCGGGAGACCGACCGCGACCACTACAAGGTTCCCTCCCTGCGCAATATCGCCTTAACCGCACCCTATTTCCATGACGGCAGTGCCACCAACTTATCAAGGGCCATCACGATGATGGCAGATGACAACCTGGGTGTAAGGCTAGCTACCAATGAGACTGCCGACCTGGAGGCCTTCTTGCGCAGCCTTACTGGTGAGATACCAGTAATCTTCGGGTTGCCATGAACCGGCCCAGCCGCATTCATCTATTTCACAAGATCAATCTCACCCTGCTAGTAGCGGTGGGTGTAGGCGTTCTATTCTGGTTTATCCATCACTATGGCAAGGAGGAGTTGCTATATCACGCAGCATCTGTGAAGCAATTGGACGCACTGGAGCACGAGGGATCTCAATTGAACAGCCATCTGCTGGAAATCAAGCTCAGCACCTATCCAAACTACGATGATTTTAATGAGCATATTGAGAGGCGGTGGCGGCTATATAACGTGCTGCTCAACTCCGAGAATAAAGAGAGCATGCATCAACATTCTTCACAAGATGCCATGCAGCAACTGGGCAATACCTTTGCTGAAGCTGAGCATCTGATCAGGGATTTCCAGCGGCTACATTCAACCTTGCGCAACTCATCACTCTACACACACCGCCTGTCGCAGCAGCTGATTTTTGCAGCGGCGGGCATGGCCGATAGGGAAAAGGTGAGTCATATCTTTGATATCAGCGATACGATTGCCACCACCTCAGAACTTCAAACTGACAAATGGTTACCGCTGCTGCAAGAAAAAATCATTCAGACAGAGCAGGTATTCGCCAGGGATTGGGAAGACAAACATGAGGCGGCATCATTCTTGGCTCATGCCAAACTCTTCGCAAACCATTTTTCAGACTATCTAAACATTCAGCACAATCTAGATATGGTGGGACGTCAGGAGCAGAATATTATCAGTCAGTTACGAACCAGACTCGATCATGATGGTCAGGAGGAATTAAACCTTCTGGTCCAGCTCTCCTACGCTATTTTCCTGGCACTGACATTAGCAGAGGTGCTGATCATCTATTTTCTGATCAAAGCCGAGCGTGCCGCAAATATGGATGATGCAACCGGCATCGGCAACCGCCGGGCCATTGAGGAGCACATAAAGAGATATCACGAGCCAAGTTTATTCCTTATCAATCTGGATCAGTTCTCCCATGTCAACAGTATTTACGGTTCTCGTGCTGGTGATGCGCTGCTGCGCCAGGTTGTAACACGATTGCAGCATAGATATAGCGGTAAAGCTGAACTGTTTCGAGTCAGCAGCAAAAGCTTCGCTCTGCTATTTGATGCACTCGGCAAAGCTCACTATAGCCAGATGACATCCGACCTGTTGTCACTTCTGGAAGATGCAACCTATGATATCCAAGGCATACCTGTGCGCATATCCAGCAGCATCAGTATCGCAGATATTCCACCATTGCTGGAACATGCGAATATCGTATTAACCGACCTAAAGCAGCGGCGCCATGCCAAATATGCGATCTATTCAAAAGAGCTTGGCCTCGAGGCCAGGATCGAGAGTAACCTCAACATCCTGGAACAGTTGAAGACAGCCATCGAAAATGATCGCATTCACCCCTATTTTCAGCCTATCTTCTGTAACCGTAGCGGCAGGATTGAAAAGCACGAGTGTCTGATCCGACTTGAGACTGCTGCTGGAGAGGTTATTCCGCCCATAAAATTCCTGCCCATTGCTCGGGAGAGCGGTCTCTATGCACCTTTGACCCGGATCATGGTCAAGAAGAGCATGAGCTACTTCCGTGACAAGGAGGGTGATTTTTCCATCAATCTATCACCTGAGGATATCCTTAATCTGGAAACCATGGCCCATATTTTTGCTGATCTGGACCTCGAACCGGATTTGGCTCGGCGCATTACCTTTGAAATCCTCGAAAGTGAAAAGGTGGAAGATTGGAGTGTGGTGAAGACGTTTATTCAGTGGGCGAAAGGACTCGGATGCCGTATTGCAATTGATGATTTTGGCGCTGGTTATTCAAATTTTGAGACAATCCTGGCTCTACAAATTGACTACATCAAGATTGACGGCTCGCTTATCAAATCTATAGATACCGATCAGAATGCCGAAATGGTAACCCGCACAATTCTCGAATTCGCTCGTCATATTGGAGTTAAAACTGTGGTGGAGTTTGTGCATTCAGAGGCGGTGCATGCCAAGGTGTGTGAATTGGGTGCAGATTACTCTCAGGGCTATCACCTGGGTATGCCAGCGGCTGAGATTATGACTACAGCCTTAAGCGGTGTCGATGCCACCATGGTTTAATATGAACCTGCAACTGTGCGGTAGTACAAATAATAAAAGCGCCTCTCAATTTATTTTTGCAGCAGGCTTATGCTATTAATTACGGACCGACTGCCACCACTCTTCAATATCCAAGCTACCATTGATGTACCGGCGCAGACTGTAACTAGTCAGCCCTGAAAAACACCTAAGCTCATAATTTATAGCAAAAAGGGCATATTATTAGCGCCTTTTTTCGACCGGTTTTGTAAAATATGACTTTGTTTTCTGGTCGAAACAAGGTGTCAACATGCTCCCAGAAAGTCCAAGCGACTCGCTCCAAAGCAGCTTTTTTGATATCACCCATCAACTGAATTTCAATCACCCGCTATTAGCCTTAGGTCGGGCATTGGATTGGGATAAATTAGAGCGCACTTTTGCACCGCTCTACAGCACAAAAGGACGCAATGCCAAGCCCATTCGTCTGATGTGCGGACTCATGGTTCTCAAGCAATTGCATAATCTCAGTGATGAATCTGTGGTCGAACAGTGGTCAATGAATCCGTATTATCAAGTCTTCTGTGGAGAAAAATCCTTTCAGACAATGTTGCCCTGCCACAGCACAGAGCTGGT
>Ga0316190_10000245_pt1 | contig 36269 bp, 25 predicted proteins | sample Eddworburrow2_MG_FD_204929 | JGI IMG/M metagenome (GOLD analysis project Ga0316190, IMG submission 204929) | Coastal sediment microbial communities from Maine, United States - Eddy worm burrow 2 | ecosystem: Environmental > Aquatic > Marine > Coastal > Sediment | place: USA: Maine | collected...
ATTTTGAGATAGCTCTGGCATTTACTGTTGGAGCCGCAGTACTAGCCGCAGCGCTTGGTGGATATCGAGCTGCTAGAATTCAACCATCGGACGGCCTGAGAGAAATTTAAAAACAGCTGTTTGATGAATAATCGAATAAAAAAGATGGTAACGGGCTTTGCAGGTGTAAGCCTTATGGTTGCTGGTATTGTATTTTCAATGGTTGGCTCATACAAAACACCACTTAAGCAAGAGGCAAAGCATTTAGCATTCCAGTCAAAAATTATACCGATCGAAGAAGGTAAAAAAGCAAAAAAATTAATCCCAGCTATTAGTAAAGATAAGGCTGCACAAAAGCCTGCGACCGCACTTAAAAATCAAACAGACGATAAACAAGCCACACCAAAAATTACCACTTTGAAACTCAAAAAAGCCACCTCAATTGCATGGGATCAGGTGCCACAAAAAATCAGATCTGAAAATAATCTGCATTCAAAAATAGCAGCACTCGAACTGAAAAAGGCAACCTCAGTTGCACAAATAAGATGATCGTAAATATGATCAGGGTAATTTAGAAAAGAGCTACCCTGAGTTAACGAAAGTGATAACTCACCTCAGCATAGGCACTTCGCCCTTGGAGTTCATAATCGCCGAGATTTACGGGGGATGTGGCTGGATTTGTCCCCCATTCAAAGGCCTGCTTATCAAATAGGTTTCTGGCTGAAACAGCAAATTCCCAACTTCTATCTGGGGATCTTTTACGCAGTGTCAGATCAACAATAGTGTAATTATCGAGCTTAAGTTGAGTGCGTGTATCATCGCTGGGGCGTTTACGGCCACCAATCCAATTGACCTGAGTGTTCAGGTTCCAAAGAGGCAAAAACGCCCAATTGGCAGCAATGTGAAACTCTCGTCCTGCAGCCTTGCCGATCCTGCTGCCATTGTCTTTTCTTTCAGCGTGTTGCCAAGCGAAGCTACTGCGTAGTTCTAGTTGGTTGGTGGCATCCCACTCAACCTCAAACTCAAATCCATAGGCGTGCTGTCCGTCAGTATTTTCATATTTAGTCTGAACGCCAGGAGTTGTACTGGAGACAACACCAATGGTGTCATCCATGTCGTAATAGAAAAGGCTCAATCGGGAATTCAACTCAAGTAGTGGGAAGTATTCAAATGCCAGCTCCAGGGTATCGATAACCTCTGCATCCAGCCCATCATCACCTTCCAATACAGGATTGTTTTTTATGTACAGTTCAGTCAGAGAGGGGGCGCGAAAGGCGCGTCCATACAGTAGTTTGGTGGTCAGAGGCATGGGGGGGGACCAAACCAGCGCAAGGCGTGGATTGATGGTCTTACCAAAATCAGAGTAGTGGTCATAGCGAAGACCGGCGGTGAAGATCCACTCTTTTGATATTCGCCACTCATCCTGAACAGAGAGAAAGCGCCGCTCGCGATCTTTATCACTCATATAGACCAATCCGGCATTATCTGTTGCTTCAAACATGACGCCAGGGACAGAACCTTTAAAGTTATTAGTATCATTGGTATCTGTTTCTTCACGACTATAGCCCGCATCAATTCGTACGGTATGGTCTTCAAAGCCACTGTAGGTGCTCACGAGGTTTACGGTATAGGCTCGATTCTCAAAGCCAGGATTGCCAATCAAGCCGCTGGGATAGGTGTTACCGGCAATTACAGTGCCTGGTGGCTGGATAACAAAATTACGCTGTAGGTCCTGGTAGACGTAGTTAAAGTGGGGTTTGAATGCCCAGTTGGGGAGCAGATCCTTGGTGGTGTAGCTGATATCGAGTTGATAAAATTGGTAGTCCTCATCACCGACCGGATCTAATATCTGTGCAGTTCCAGGTCCGTTGCCGCCATTTCGTTGTTGCCAGTGCCAGAAGTCGATATCCCAATTCTCATTGCGCAGATAGAGGGAGGTCTCATAGAACTCATAACCGGTCTCAAGATGATCTGGCGCATACGAGGCGGCTTGCACCGCTGCGGCGTCAACATCCATCATCCGGTCTGGGTCACCGCCTGTTCGGGTGTGTTCCAGGCTAAAGGCGACTTCCCAATCTTCATAATGCTTGCCATATTGCACCCATGCGCTGTTGCTATTGAAGGTGCCCATACGGCCACCCACATCAACGCCGTCAATCTCATGGGCATCCTTGGTGACTATATTGATGACACCCGCAAGGGCGTCCGCACCATGCACTGCTGAACCAGGGCCACGGATCACTTCAATACGGGCAATATTGGAGATAGGCCCCCTATAGGGGCCGGGCAACATGCCAGTACCAGGGTTTTTGACTGAGATACCATTTCTTAAGACCAGCACCTGTTGCCCCTGGCCTGCGTGGATGCCACGAATTGAAAAGGCTGGGCCAAGCAGATTAAAGGTAGGGTAGACATGCAGCCCAGGCACTGATTCTAGCGCTTCGAAGATGGTGGTGGCCCCCATCTCTTTGATTTCTGCGGCGGTGATAACCGTAGCAACAGAGGGTGCCAGACGTGCTGGTTTGCTGTAGCCGGTGGCGGAGATGAGTAGATCCTCATTAAGGAACATCTCTTCCATGGCCAGCTCATCTTCAAGTAGCTCTTCCGGAAATTCATCCGCTGCGTAAGCAGTGCTGCAAAGTATCAAGGTCAAGGCTACAGCTAGGCTTAGATATTTGTACTGCAAGGGCATTTCTCCGCATTACTACAGATGCAACAGCGGTTTTTATTGTTATTTTTTACTGCTTTGCCTGTATAGACAATAAAGCCATCCTTAGGCAAAAAGAGTTTTGTTCAACGGCAAAATAAACTTCTTCCGGGGTAAAAAGCAATGTTTATTTTTCTTGCATGCTTAGTTAGTTATTTGATTCTTTAGGTTTATCTCATGCTATTTTGATCCGAACAACCTTCATGGTTTCCATATTAAAACCAGCCACTATTTCAATATTGGGATAATAGGTGAGATTTACTCGTTGTCCCTGAAGATTTTTATAGAGTTTTTTGCGCCGGTATTTAAAGGGTACTTCGCAGCCCTCAATCATTAATGTATTGAGAATCCAGTCACCATCCTCTCTTTGTACATGTGATGTGACCTTCTGCATATCAGAGTGAACAAGCTGTTTATGTTTTTTGATTAACGTTTCAGGGTCAGAATTCATTATTGAAAATAAAAGAGTATGAGCATATGCAGTAACTATTGTAAAAATCTATAGATATTTAGCTAATTTTACATCTTCAGTTTGAATATGCACTAACAACCACTCCATCATAAATATCTGGAGCTTTTTAATAATAGTTGAGTCAGGCTTTAGATTTAGGCTTAGGTCATTAAGCATGCTGAGCATATTATCATGCATGGCTATGTGTTCTGTCTTCTTAGGATAGTCACTCTTCTTCATTAACCCCTCTTCAGCTCTAAAATGCACTCGTGTATAGGCATATAGATCCATTATGCTGCCTTTGAGTTTTTCAACATCACCATCAGATTCAACAATCTGATGAGCTAGCACAAATAATTGTTTATGCTGCTCATCGATTAGTTGATGGTTGATTTGATAATTGTCCAGCCATTCAAAGATCACACTCATAGTTCTCTCCTTGGAGTTTATTATTGGTGATATGAAATTTGAGTATAGACTAACTATAGTCACGAATAAGTTTTGGACTAGTCTCATATTGAGGTGAATTAACTTTGAAATATCATGTTGATAGTGTGCCTGATGCATGTCACGCAGAGACGGGCAATTCAGTTTTACTGGCACTGGGTACCTCGCGCCATGGCCTGTCTCATCAGGAAGCAGCAGCCCGCCTTGCAGACTATGGTGCCAATACACTGCCACAAACAAAACCACCTGGTATGGCACAGGTGTTTGGAAGGCAATTTAAAAGCCCGTTAATCTATATCTTGGTTGCCGCAGCCATTCTCTCACTGCTCATTCAGGAGTGGTCAGATGCAGGGTTTATTATCGCCGTACTGCTTATCAATGCCATCATTGGCACCATTCAAGAGTTCTCGGCACAACGGGCTGCAAGTGCACTCAACAAGCTGGTTACCACACAGTGCCGAGTGCTTCGTGAGGGTGATACCTATGAGATTGATGCTGAAGAGTTGGTGCCTGGTGATATGGTTCTGCTCAATTCGGGGGATAGAATCCCTGCTGATATTCGCCTGCTTGACAGTTACGATCTAGAGAGTGATGAATCTCTGCTCACGGGTGAATCCCAGACGGTCCAAAAAGCAGCTGATAGAGTGCTGGATAGTGACACCTTTCTAGGTGACCGTATCAATATGCTCTTTGCCGGCACTCTGGTAGTGCGAGGCCGTGGACATGGTGTTGTGGTTAACACAGGCTTCTCAACAGAGCTGGGTCATATTGCAGCAGATGTATTGGGTAAAGCACCTGCCAAGGCACCACTTCTGGTGCGGATGGAGGCATTTACTCAGAGGGTGGCCATTATTGTGGGTGTGGCAGCACTGGTTATGGCGGGTATTGCTCTCAGCCGTGGCATGCCTTTGAGCGAGATCTTCCTGCTGGCGGTAGCCCTTGCCGTTTCAGCCATTCCAGAAGGTTTACCTGTGGCGCTGACCGTGGCATTGGCTAATGGCATGCGTCGCATGGCTCATCGCAATGTCATTATTCGTCGGTTGGTGGCAGTGGAGTCACTGGGCTCCTGCACTTTTATTGCTACTGACAAGACGGGTACGTTGACAGCAAATAAGCTAACCACCCGCCGTATCATCTTCCCCAACCATGAGGAGCTGGAAGTGACTGGTGAAGGCAACACACCCGAAGGCACTCTCCTAACCTCGCAAGGCACTCCCCCAATCGAGCCAAACCCCCTATTGCTGCGTTTATGTCAGGCCGCCGTTTTAACCAATGATGCCTTTTTAGGGCATCGTAATCATGATTGGGTCTCTCATGGGGATGCCGTTGATGTTGCTCTGCTAGTGATGGCCCATAAGGCGGGCATTGTTCAAACGGAGAGTCTAAATGCGGCTCCTGAGCAGGGCAGTATCCCTTTTGAATCGACACGTCTATTTTCCGCCAGCCTGAATGAGATAAATGGTGAGACACAGGCTTTTGCCAAAGGGGCGCTGGAGTCGCTGTTGCCCATGTGTACACAGATGGCTACATCCACAGGTGATACCGCATTGAATCAGGAGCTTATTGTAGGGCAGACTCACGCTCTCGCCAGCCAGGGATTTCGGGTGCTTGCGTTGGCCAGTGGAAATATCAAACTGGCCCCAGGCGAGGGCTTCTCGGAGGAGCATCTACAGGAGCTAACGCTACTTGGACTGGTTGGCATGATTGACCCTCTGCGCACCGAAGCAAAGGCCGCTGTGATTGCTTGTCGGAAAGCAGGCATTGAAGTGGCGATGGTGACGGGTGACCACCCCGCCACAGCGTTTGCCATTGCTCAGGAGCTGGAGTTGGCTGATCACGCTAGCCAGGTGGTTACCGGGCCTGAACTGAATCAGGCAAAAGATGCTGCTGCCTTTGACCAACTTACACGCCAAGCACGGGTTTTTGCTCGGGTGGATCCCCGGCAGAAGTTGGATATTGTTGAGTCACTGCAACGTAATGGTCACTTTGTTGCAGTCAGCGGTGATGGAGCCAATGATGCCCCTGCCCTACGGGCAGCTCAGGTTGGTGCCGCAATGGGTAAGAGTGGTACGGATGTGGCTCGGGAAACAGCCAGCCTGATTATTACTGATGATAATTTCAGTTCGATTGTAGCCGGGGTTGAAGAGGGACGTGTGGCTTATGCCAATGTACGTAAGGTGATATTTTTGCTCATCTCTACCGGTGCTGCCGAACTGGTTCTTTTCAGCCTGGCTTTATTTACAGGTCAACCGCTACCTCTACTAGCTGTGCAGCTGCTTTGGTTAAATCTAGTTACCAATGGTATACAGGATGTGGCTCTGGCTTTTGAGCCTGCCGAGGGAGATGAGCTTCAACGTCCACCGCGTTCACCGCAGGAGCCCATCTTCAATCGATTGATGGTGGAGCGCGTTATTATCTCTGCACTGGTTATTGGCAGCACAGCCTTTCTGCTTTTCCAGTGGTTGCTCAATCATGGTTATAGCCTGGATGAGGCACGTAATGGCACACTGTTGCTGATGGTGTTGTTTGAGAATATCCATGTCTTCAATAGCCGATCTGAGACCCGCTCAGTGTTCCGCCATAACCCACTGCGCAATCCCATTCTACTGATTGGAACGCTTATGGCACAGCTGGTGCATATTAGTGCCATGTACACGCCGTGGATTAATGATGTACTGCACATCCAGCCCGTGTCGCCACAACTTTGGCTGGAGCTATTGGGTTTGGCGTTGATTGTGCTTGTTATCATGGAGCTGCATAAAGCCATATGCCATTGGCTTGAACCTAAATTAATCAGTTAAACCTACTACCCAAAAAGCGGGCACAAGTACGAACGTCCAATGCACGGAATCTAAAAAACTTTTCAGAACATTTTGAACTCACCGTATGGGTGATACGCTTTCGTCCAAAATAACCTAAAAAGTTCTTTATCTTCCGCACCTTGATCGCTCTCGCTACGGTTTAACTGATTAATTTAGGTTGAAAGCCGTCAGCAAATCCAGCACTGATATGGATGAGTTAAAAAAGGTCTATTCCATCTCCCTCATCTGAAGCAGTCTCCATTAATGCCTGTAACTCTGGAGGTGGTGTTCGCAGTTCAGTGATTAATTTTTCCATGATGTGGCTGTTGTCTCCCAACGTCTTCAATTCAGTATCGATACGCTGGCTGAAATTATCCACCAGATCATGCAGACGATCCTCCTCATCCTGATCCAGAGAGACCAAACCCAGAGAGAGAATGGCATCCTTGAGATCAGCGTTCATCAGCTGAAATAGATCAGTAACCCGATCCCGTACCAGAGAATTCTGTAACCCAAGGGTTTCCACTTGAGCTAACAGTTTTGATTCACTCTCTACCGATTTAATCCCCGCTTCTAATGCATCCATGAACAGTGCGATGGTATCAATCATATCGCCTACTGTGCGGGTCAGCAGTGTGGCATGCCCCCAACGGAAAATGGCACGATCCTGACCAAAGGAGTGAATACGATCCATAGATGATGACATTTTGAGGATCTCGTGTTCCAGAGTGCCGATAGTGCCATCACTTGAGCAGGTCTCAATACCTTCAGCGGTATGGATCTGTAATACACAGCCTACCCCGATTTCTCGTGCTGTTTTAAAAAAGTGCTGGAACAGCATATCGATATCGTGACAGAAAAGGGTGGCCTGAATGAAACGGCTGATGCTCTGAATCTTGGCAGTGGATGTCTGTAGCCCCATTAACAAATTGCGAGAGGTTGTCAGATCCTGGGCAGTTTGTTGCTGCTTTTCCACTGATTTGCAGTAAAGTTCAATTTTGGTGTGCAATTCAGTTACATCAAATGGTTTACTAATATAATCATTGCCACCTGCTCCATAGGCCTGGAGTCGATCTTCGAGATCAGTGTAAGAGGAGAGAAAAATGATTGGGGTAGTGCGGGTCTGCTCCATGCTGCGTAGGTGGCGGCAGGTCTCATAACCATCAATGCCCGGCAGGTTAATATCAAGAATTACCAGATCAGGGGTATCTTCAGCTGCTTCAATGCCTGCCTCACCAGAATCAACAACAGTAAGCGTGTACTTTTCCAGCATGCTCTTTAGCATCAGTTGGGATGTAACATCATCTTCAACAATCAAGAGTTTTATCGGCTGCATTATTCTGTTATTCCTGTGTTAGACAAATAAGTGATCTCTAAATTATAAAGTTAGCACAGCTACATTCTGACGCTAGTATTCAGCCATCAATCATTTTAAAGGCTTTAGACTAGAAGATTATCTCTGTTAACTTAGAAAGATGATAAAGAACAGCAAGTTAAGCGGCTGCTAGGTCAAAAAATAATCCGAAGTTTTTGTATAGATATTGATGCTAGTAAAGCAGCACTTTTATTTGGTATCAATCGCAACACAGTGAATTGCTGTGTATGGCCTATTTCGGAGGGTAATTTATCTATATCAGATGGGCCTCAAAGAGCAGCCTGTAGGAAACATTGAGAGTGATGAGAGTAACTTTGGAGCTAAGCGGGTACCTGGCTTTTATGGGAAACTTAAATGAGGATATGGGACACACCAGCAGACGGTATGTGGGAGGATCACTACCGCAGGTAACTTTAGCTAAATAAAGTGTTAAGTAGTGTATATAGGCTTTTGTATTTTTATAGAGTGGTTACTCTGTTTCGTCCCAGCTGCTTTGCCTTATAGAGTGCAATGTCAGATTTATTAATTAACTCTTGAAATAGTTGTCCTGTATCAGGAACTATGCCTGATACACCTAAACTAACTGTGACCCAGCTGTTTTTATCTGGTCTTGTATGTGGGATTTGTAAAGCAGCAACAGCACTACGTAAAGCTTCAGCTATTTTACTTGCAGCATTACTATTGGTTTCGGGAATGATGGCAACAAACTCCTCACCTCCAAATCGAGCCACAAAGTCAGCTGGACGACGCAGTGTATTCGTCAGTACAGTAGCAACCTGTTTAAGGCATTGATCCCCCGCCTGGTGACCGAAGTTATCGTTATATAATTTAAAATAGTCAATATCGATCATTATGAGTGAGAGTGGTTGTTGCGCTCGCAGCGCCCGCCTCCACTCATGCTCAATTTTTTTATCAAATAGTCGGCGATTGGCAATGCCGGTTAATCCATCAGTCATTGAAAGCCGGTTGAGTTTTTTATTAGCCTCTTTTAGCTGTGTGGCTAATTTGATGATCTCTTTTTCCCATGCTTTTCTAGATGCCATCTCCTTTTTCAGTTTTAGTGCTGTGCAAATTCGGGCCAGTAATTCAATCTTGCGGATTGGCTTTTTAATATAGTCAGTAGCACCATTTGAAAAGGCATCATTAAGCAGTGCTATATCCGCCGCTGCTGATAGCATAATGATGGGGGTATCTTTGTAGCACTCGATAGTCCTTATTTTATGACAGGCCTCACTACCCGTAATATCAGGCATGGTAATGTCCATCAAAATCAGATCAATTATGGGGCAGTCAGGCCAAGAGGTTTCTTCATCACAACGTAGCAGTTGGTAGGCTTGATTTGCTGAGTCGGCAAAGAGAAAATTGCTACAGCCTGATTTTGTAAGGTAAGTGCGTATACGCTCCCTTGTATCCTCTGATCCATCTACGATCAGAATTCTCATGGCTGAGAAATCTTCTATCTCGACTAGCCATGACGTATCCCTCTCTTTGGTATATCCAATCACCTAAAACCCCATTTTCCTTAATTGATAAATAAACAGCTCCATGTAAAACGCCCCCTCTTTCAGCAAAGCTTGCGAAAGTATGGGGGTTACTCCTCATCTACCATGACTTCTATCTAAGAGAATCTTAGCAGTTATATTTATTTTTGCGTGTGCGAAAGCGCACACATTTTTTGGCTTTAATGCGCTTGCAGAATTAAAAGCCTTTAATAGCCATTGTTGGCTAGAATACCCTTAGAGATGTTGCTTATTACTAAATCACCTAACAGGGGTTATCTGTGTCTAAACATCAACAACACCTGGTGCTTTTATTGGTTGCAATTGCTGGGGTTGGCACCTTGTTTTGGTATGGCTCTCGGCCTGAGCCTATTGCGGTTTTGGCTACAGCTGCAGAAATGGGGGTGGTTGAGCAGACTGTCGCCAACACCCGTGCAGGCACTGTTAAGGCTTGCCGTCGAGCCAGGCTCTCCCCCAGCACCGGGGGGCAGATTGCTATGCTGGATATCCATGAAGGTGACAAGGTTAAAGCAGGGCAACTGTTATTAGCACTGTGGAATAAGGATTTAACTGCTGAAATCGATTTGAAAGAGGAGGAGGCCAAGGCTGCTAAAGCTAACTCTCGGGCTATCTGCCTACAGGCTGATGAGGCGCAACGGGAATCCAATCGGCTGGCAAAGCTAAAGCAACGTGGTGTGGTTTCTGTAGAGTCAATCGACAAGGCCAGTACCAATGCTAAATTCCAACGGGCTAATTGTGAATCAGCTCAGGTGTCAGCTAAGGTTAGCATCGCACGAGTTTGGGTCAGTCGTGCACAGTTGGAACGCACCCAACTATTTGCTCCCTTTGATGGCGTGGTTGCAGAGATTAACGGCGAGATCAGTGAGTATGTCACCCCCTCTCCTCCCGGCATCCCAACCCCGCCAGCAGTTGATCTGATTGATAACTCCTGTTTCTACATTACCGCCCCAATAGACGAGGTGGATGCGCCTAAAGTGAAACTGGGGCAACCGGCACGTATTACACTGGATGCTTTTGGTGAACAGCAGTTTCCTGGTCTTGTCCGCCGTGTTGCGCCCTATGTGTTGGATATGGAAAAACAGGCGCGCACCGTGGAGGTTGAGGTGGAGTTCATACGCAAGGAAGATATTGAACAGCTACTCGCGGGCTACAGTGCTGATGTAGAGATTATATTGGAGGCTCATCAAAACACCGTGCGTATCCCCGCTGAGGCTGTACTGGAGGGAGGTCGGGTGCTGCGTTATTTGCCTGATGATGGGGTGCTGAAAGAGGTCAAAATTCAGAGTGGCCTCTCCAACTGGGATTACACTGAGGTGGTCACAGGGTTGAAACCGGGTGATCAGGTTGTAACCTCCATCGACCGCAAGGGTGTGGAGGATGGTGCTGAGGTCATTTTGGATACCGAACAGCAACCATGATTGAACTGCAGAATGTCCAGCGCAGTTTCCAGGTAGGTGATGAGACTGTTCATGCGCTACGTGATCTCAATCTACAACTTACACCGGGGGATTATGTCTCTTTGATGGGGCCATCCGGCTCTGGTAAATCCACCCTGCTTAACATTCTGGGATTGCTTGACCATCCTGATCAGGGCCACTATCAATTTGAAGGCACCGAGACCACGTCACTCAGTGAAGAGGAGCGGGCTGACCTGAGACGCCACAAGGTTGGCTTTGTATTTCAAGCCTTTCATCTGGTGCCGCGCCTGACCGCCTTTGAGAATGTGGAGTTACCCCTGATGTTGGCGGGTATCGACCCTGAGATTCGTAAGCCTCAGGTAGCGCAGACACTTGAAGCACTCAGCCTCAGCGACCGAAGCCACCATCGCCCTGATCAGCTCTCTGGTGGACAACGTCAGCGCGTGGCTATTGCTCGTGCCACTATTATGCATCCCACCCTGCTGCTGGCTGATGAACCCACGGGCAATCTGGATAAACACTCCGGCCAGGAGGTGGTTGAGATACTGGAGAGACTGAATCAGGATGGTATCACCCTGATCGTTGTTACCCATGATCCTGAAATTGGCTCACGTGCTAAACGGCAGATTCAGATGATTGATGGGGCCATTGTGTGAACTTAGAAGAGAACTTGCGCTTTGTCCCAATCTGCTGATTGTCTTGCCAGAGCGTTCCAAGGCGAGAAGTATCGCCCCTCGCGTGTTAGCTACTCAAAGGTGATCTCTATATTTTCAAGGTAGGTTGAAAGAGCAAGCAGCCACTCTTCTACCCCCGCTCGCTCTTTACTCTTTGCTGCATGCTCCATTTTCTTTCCAATTTCAGAGATACGATCAAAACCATAGCTTATGCCGGAACCTTTCATGGAATGCCCCAACCTTGAGATGGTTTCATAATCACCTTCATCAAGGGCTTCCTTTATGGTTTGAATATCCTCATGGCGTAACTGAATAAATCTTGGTACAAGCTCTTCCAACTCCGCATCTATGGTTACCCTGATTTGTTCATCTGGACTTGTCATCTGCTTCCCTATTGGTATTAGCCTTGTAGATAGGTCTCTATTGTTTTCAATAGCTCTTGTTTCTTGAAGGGCTTGCTGAGATAGCCTGAACAGCCTGCAGTAAAACATTTCTGTTCTTCGCCTTTTAGCGCATTGGCTGTTACTGCAATGATGGGTGTTTCGCGCTTTCCCTTTTTCTCTTCCCATGCCCTTATTTCAGAGGTTGCTGTATAACCATCTTTGACAGGCATTTGCATATCCATTAACACCATGTCGTATTTTTTCTTTTTAAACTGCTGAACCGCTAATTCACCGTTCTCAACATAATCTATTTGGTATGGTGTAGCTTTTAAAAAAAGCTTCATAAGCATGGTATTGTCTTCGGAGTCTTCAACAGCCAGTATATTAAATGGCTTTCCTGATTGAGAGTCTATTGTGTCTACTGCTGTAGATGTTTCTTCTGCGATTTTATTAGCAGTTTCAGTAAACTGCTGTGTGGCTTCTTTGTATTTAACAGTAAAATGAAATGCGCTCCCTTTCTCCAGTTTGCTCTCTACCCAGATTTTCCCACCCATCAGTGTAACCATCTCTTTTGAAATAGTGAGGCCAAGTCCAGTGCCACCATACTTGCGTGTAACTGAACTATCTGCTTGTGTAAACCGGTTAAAAATCTCTTCGAACCTCTCAGCTGGTATTCCTATCCCTGTATCGCTGATTAAAAAATGTAAATAATTTTTATCATCTGATATTTGTTCAACTGTTGAGCTGTAAGGTGTGACTTTTATACTCACCTCACCTTCTTGTGTAAATTTAATGGCGTTGCCTGTTAGATTCAGCAACACTTGCCGCAGTAATTTTAGGTCACACTGAATATGCTTTGGCAAAAGTGGATCTATTGCCTTCTTCAGTTTAATACCTTTTTTTGCAGCCTCAACTTCCATTATGCTGTAAATCTCAAAGATAAGTATGTCCAGGTCAAACTCCATCTCATCAAGAGTCATTTGGCCTGCTTCAATCTTTGAAAGATCAAGGATGTCATTAATAAGATCAAGCAGGCTATTGGCAGACCTGTTTAAGGTAGAGACCAGGTCTCTGTTTTCTTCTGTTAACTCAGACTTTTGTAAATGATCTGCAATACCGATAATGGCATTCATAGGAGTTCTGATCTCATGACTCATGCTGGCAAGAAACTGGCTTTTTGCAAGATTGGCTGCTTCTGCCGCCACTTTGGCTTTTTTAAGTTGCCGCTCAAATGCTTTTCGCTTTGTAATATCCAGAAAGGTGACAACGGCACCGATAATCTCATTCTCCTGTTGAATGGGGTGCGACCAATATTCAACGGGAACTGATGAGCCATCTTTCATCCAAAACACTTCATTATCAATATGAATACCGTTGCCTTCCTGAAAAACCGCATAGATAGGGCACTCTGTTAGTGGATAGTGAGTGCCATCAGGATAGGCATAATGAATCAGCTCATGCATATTTTTATTTAGCAGTTCATTTACATCGCCATAGCCAAGCATTGCAACACAGGCTGGATTGGCAAAAGTGCATCGGCCCTCAAGATCTATCCCATAGATTGCCTCTGCTGTTGAATTGAGCAGCAGACGTACAGTTTCTTCACTCTTTCTTAATGCCTTTTCTGCCTCAATCTTATATGTAATATCATCAATCATGAGTAATAACAGAACATAACCTTTAGATATAAAAGGCGCGAGATGGCATGAAAGGTTTATTGGTTTGCCAAATGTGGAAACTGTTGAGATGGTTGTGCGTTCTGACCTGTCATTATTAATAGCTGATAATGCTTTATCGTGCAGATCGGTTATTCTCCAGGACTCTATATGGTGAAAGTTCTGTTTTAATACATCCTCTTTTGGGGCTCCTATATGTTTTGCCATTGCCTTATTGGCTAAAATACATTGACCAGACTGATCATATATTGCTATTCCAACAGGTGAATGCTCTAGAATATTCTCATTAAACAGCAGTGCTTCCTCCAATTGCGCCGTGATTTTTAATCGTTCTTCTTCAGCTTGTTTTCTACTGGTAATATCCTGGATAGTGCCCACCATATATTCGGGTTTTCCATCAATACCTAGCTGAATCTCTCCCAGTTCATGAGCAATACATTCTGTGCCATCTGGTTTGATAATTCGATGTTCTATGTCATAAGGTTTGAGTGTGGACAAAGTGCTGGCCACAGCTGTTTCAACCATTGCACGGTCATCAATGTGTACGGCCTTTATCAATGCAGCATAAGTAGGGATGAATTGCTTTGGATCACAGCCAAAAATACGGTAAACCTCATCCGACCACCAAAGCGTATCCTTGGCAATGGCCCAGCTCCAGTTACCAAGGTGGGCGATCTCTTGTGCCTTGTTCAACCTCTTTTGAGCTTCTTTTAAGCTTTTATTTTGTGCCTTTATCCGCTCAAGAATTGGGTTGCCTATTCTGAAAAAAAGCATGCTCCCAATCAGAATAATCACAAAGGCAATTGTAAGCACTATCATGCCAGTTGTTATAAATGGCTTCCGTATTTCTGCCAGATCAATCTTTACCACAATACCAACATTCAGTATTGATACAGGTTCATAGGCAGCCAATACCTCTTGGTTGCGATAGTCCAACCCAACCATTGCGCCAGATTGACCGGCCAATGCTTTTTGCATTGGGATAGCACGTTTACCATTCCAGGGTGATGGTGGAACGGTTATTTTTTCACCCTGTTGGTAGACATTTAGAAAGACAATGTTATCGCCCTCTTTTTTACCTATTAAAAAGGAACCTGTTGCCCCAAATCCTTGGTGACGTGCATGTGCGTCTTCAATTTGAGAGATAGTGGCAGCTATTGCACCTCCAGGAAAATCCTCTTGGCTATATCTGGCATCAAATCGGGCAACGGCCTCCATCAGACGTGCCTGACTCCGGGCAGTTTCAGTAAGGCGTACCTTCTCTTGATCAAAGGCCGTTCGGTAGAGCAGGCTAATAGCCGCCCCGCCAACTGATAGAGAGACCGCTATCATGAGCAGCACAAGAACAATAAGTCGCCTATTGTGCATGGTTATTTCCAACCACCATTATCCATTGCTGAGTCCTTTACCAGTCAAAACAGGGCTCTTCTCATGCCATGACAACCCTGTTCCGCCCAGCATGCTTTGCTTTGTAGAGGGCTTCATCAGCCGAGGCAATCAGATCTTGGATTGCCTGCTCTCCATTAGGCATGCAGCTTGATACGCCCAAACTGATAGTGACCCATTCATTATTATCTGGCCTTGTGCGCGGGAGATGTAATGCAGCAACTGCACTACGCAGAGTCTCTGCTATCTCACTTGCCGCATTGCAATCTGTTTCTGGAATGATCACAGCAAACTCTTCACCGCCATAACGGGCGACAAAATCTGCTGGCCGTCGAAGTGTGTGGCTTAATGCAGAGGCCATCTGCTTGAGACACTCATCACCCGCTTGGTGGCCAAAGCTATCGTTATAGTTTTTGAAATGATCGATATCGATCATGATAAGAGAGAGAGGCTGCTTTGATCGTCGTGCACGTTTCCATTCATACTCAAATTTTTCATCGAATAACCGGCGATTGGCAATGCCGGTCAATGCATCAGTATTTGAAAGTTTGCTGAGCTTTTCGTTGGCCTCTTGCAGCTGCCCGGTCAGCTTGACCAGCTCTTTTTCCCATGCATTTCTATAGGTCATCTCCCTTTGTAACTTCAATGCGGCCGCAATTCTGGCCAGCAACTCAATTTTACGTATCGGCTTTTTGATGTAGTCAGTGGCCCCATTAGAGAAGGCGTCACCAAGGAGTGATATATCAGCTGCTGCTGATACCATGATGATAGGAGTCTCTTTGTAACACTCAATGGTTCTTATCTTATGGCAGGCATCTACCCCGGTGGTTCCAGGCATAATGATATCCATTAAGATCAGATCAACAGCGGGAGATTTAAGCAATGAATCCTCTTTATCTTCATTGCAATGAAGCAGCTGGTACGCCTGATTTGCTGAATCAGCAGTGAAAATATTGCAATAGCCAGCTTTTTTGAGATAGATGCGGAGCAGCTCTCTAATCTCTTCAGAGTCATCTACAATTAAAATCTTTGTAGCTGAGAACTCTTCTGTCGCTAGCAGCACCTGTTTCTCCCTGCTTTTAGCGTGTGTGGCCACCTAAAACTCCGTTTTATAGTTAGCACATAATTCCGTATGAAACGGCCAATCTTTCCTTGTAATAATTGAAGGTTGCAAAAGTAAAAGCATAATCACTAATTATAGAAGTATTAGCAGTATTATGGTTTTAGTTGCACATAATAAGCATTCCTCTCTCTAAAATTGGAAAATTCTTTTATATGAATTGTTGGCTAGAATACCCATAGAGCTATCAATTGGATATCCAGAGGGCTGAGGGAGTCATTGTGTGAACATAGAAGAGAACCTGCACTTTGGCATGCGTGCCCTCACCGGCTTTGGTGCTCGTACGCTACTCATGCTGCTGGCGATGGCAATTGGTATCGCCTCTGTAGTGGTGCTGACTGCGCTGGGTGAAGGGGCGCGCAGCTATGTCATTGGTGAGTTCTCGCAGCTTGGCACTAATCTGTTGATTGTTCTGCCAGGGCGTTCCGAAACAACAGGCGGCCATCCTCCACTATTGGGTGAAACTCCACGTGATCTCACGTTGCAGGATGCCCTCAGTCTTACCCGCTCACCTAAGATAAAACGGGTTGCCCCTATCGTTATCGGCTCTGCCCCAGTCAGTAATGAACAGCGGGAGCGGGAGGTGGGTATTCTGGGTTCAACCGCAGAGCTGCAACCGGTGCGGCAACTCAAGTTGGCACAGGGTCGGTTTCTACCCGCCAGTGCCACTGAGCGTGGCGCAGCCGTTGTGGTGCTTGGAAATACATTGAAACAGGAGCTGTTTGGCCATCGGAAAGCGCTGGGGCGCTGGGTGAGAATAGGCGACCGCCGCTTTCGGGTGATTGGTCTGTTGCAGGCCGGTGGTGAGTCACTGGGTTCTGATATCGGTGAGATGGCGATCATCCCGGTCACCACGGCGCAAACACTATTCAACAGTGCCTCTCTGTTCCGCATACTGGTGGAGGCGCAGGGAAGAGAAAACATTCCGCATGCTGAGCAGGTGATTCTCGATACGATCCGCCATCGCCATGATGGCGAGGATGACATCACTGTCATCACCCAGGATGCGGTACTCACCACCTTTGATGGTATCTTCCGTGCACTGACGATGACCGTGACGGGCATTGCGGCTATTAGCCTGGCAGTAGCGGGAATACTGATTATGAATGTAATGCTGGTGGCGGTCTCTCAACGGACTACTGAGATTGGTCTGCTAAAAGCGATTGGTGCACCACGGCGGCAGATTATGCAACTGTTCCTGATGGAGTCTGCGCTACTCTCACTGTTGGGTGCAGTGATTGGTATTCTGGTCGCTTTCATAGCCGTAAAGGTTATGGACCATCTGCTACCCCAGTTCGCACTACAGATACCTATCTGGGCACTATTGGCTGCTGTTGGGGTGGCGCTCGTGACGGGTCTGCTGTCTGGGGTGCTGCCTGCCAGGCAAGCTGCACGGCTTGACCCTGTCACGGCGCTGTCAGGTCGATAAGATGCAGAGTGAAGATTTTGCCAAACTGGCACTCAGTTCAATCAGCTTCCATCGGATGCGCAGCTTTCTGACGGCCCTGGGTATAGCAGTGGGCATCGCTGCTGTGGTGTTGTTGACCTCTATTGGTGAAGGCATCCACCGTTATGTGCTGGCTGAGTTTACCCAGTTTGGCACCAATCTGTTGGCAGTTACCCCCGGCAAGACCAGCACTCTGGGCATGTCCGGGGCGGTCATCAGTAATGTGCGTCCGCTCAGTCTCAATGATGCTGAGGCCCTGGAACGGCTGCCGGGTGTTGAGGCTGCCGTGCCGATGGTACAAGGCAATGCAGCTATTGAGCTGGGTAAAAAGAGTCGTCGCACCACCATCTTTGGCGTGAACCATGCCGTACCGCAAGTGTGGCAGATGAACCCTTCATTGGGCCGCTTTCTGCCCCCGGATGAGCCGCGCTATGCCCGCTCCTTTGTTGTGCTGGGTAGTAAGGTGCGCAATGAGCTGTTTGGCAATCAAAGTCCGCTGGGTGAGCGAGTACGTCTTGGTAGTGAAAGTTATCGTGTTGTTGGGGTGATGGAGTCCAAAGGGCAGATGTTGGGTTTCGATCTGGATGATGCCGTCTACATCCCGATCAATAAAGCGATGGCTATGTTTGACCGTGAAAGTCTGATGGAGATTGATCTGCTCTATGCTGCTGATGTGGAGGGTGAGGTGCTTGCCAAACAGGTTCGCAGCCTGATGATGGCGCGTCACGGCAGTGAGGATTTTACCATCACCACTCAGGATCAGATGCTGGAGGTGTTGGGTTCGGTGCTCAATATTTTGACCCTGGCTGTGGGTGCTTTGGGGGCCATCTCGCTGTTGGTTGGTGGAGTTGGTATTCTCACCATTATGACTATCGCTGTAAAAGAGCGTACCAGTGAAATTGGCCTGTTGCGTGCGGTAGGCGCTGGCAAGCGACAGATCCTGGCGCTCTTTATCTGTGAGGCTGTGGTACTGGCTAGCATTGGCGGACTGGCCGGGCTTATCCTGGGTGCAGGGGGTGCTTGGGTATTGGGAATGGTTATACCTGCCCTCCCAATCCACACACCCTGGAGCTATGTGCTACTTGCTGAGCTGGTGGCGGCTACCATTGGCTTGCTTGCTGGCGTAATACCTGCCCAGCGTGCTGCTTCAATGGATCCAGTAGAGGCACTTCGGGCAGAGTAGAAAAGCATTACGCTTCTATCGGCAATCAATTAATCCAGGCTTGATCTTGTCTTCTGTTAATGCCGCCACTGTAAGGGAATCTCTTTCCCCCATTTCAATTTTTTTTGTTAAAACCTTTCTGTATTCAGTTTCAATTCAGCTTGCACTCATAGACTTGCAGTTAAGAGAAGGAAACCTAGAGTAGGGGTTGGCTATGTTGTCATAAAGTTTTTAGTACCAAAGACATTACAACCCAATTAAAAGGTAGGCATATTATGAAAACTGAACAGCTTTCAGACAATGTCGTTCAATATGGTTTACTTGCTGTTGTTATTGTTATGTGCGCACTGAGATTCACTTGAGTAAGTGCAATTTAATCTCAACATATTCAGTAATATTTTTGGAGTTGATAGGGTTTGGCATTAAGACTCCCTGGCAATTCTCCTATAGAACAGATGCACAATATAAATGCACTAAGTAAACTTATAATTCCTATTATTGGCTGGTTAATTAAAGAAATTGACATAAGTCGCGATAACCATACCAATTAAGTGGTATATAGCCATATATCACAGTGATTACCCCGCAAACGGATTGTTGTTAAATTAACAGAGTAGGTAGAGTCGCAGTATGACTAAACAATCTGATGCATCATCCAGTGAACCACAAAAAACAGCCGAGTTATTTGCTGGGCTATGTGGAACAGTATCAAGTGACCAGACCACTCGGCAGTTGCTGCGCACTATTTCTAAAGTTGGGCAGCTGATAGCGCAAAAAAGCAGTCCAGAAAAACTACAAGATGATATCTGCCAACTCCTGATTGAGCATGGTGGTTACTGTATGGCCTGGGTTGGTATGACCTCTGCCTCTGGTACAGAGGTGTGCCCAGTAGCATCTGCGGGCATTTCAAAACAGCATGTGGAACAAGTTGCAAGCAATGCCAATGATTCACCATTATCCTGTGGGCCAAGTATCACAACCATCCACACGGGCCTGCACGTTGTTATTGAAGATACCGAATTAAGTCAGCACTCTGCATATTGGCATAAGCAGGCCAGACAGTTGGGGTACCGTTCATCAATTGCCATACCACTTCGCAATCATCTCACAATCATAGGTGCTATTAATCTTTACTCTCCTCTGCCTCATGCCTTTAATGAAAATGAAATTGCTTTACTGTATGGGCTTTCAGCTACGATTGGGCTTGCGCTACAGCAATGTAAAGAGCGTGAGCAACAAAACAGTACTGCCCAGCCATCCATGCAGAATAAATCATCTCTGATTGAAGCCCAGCATATTGCTCAGGTTGGTAGCTGGGAGCTTAATGTTGAAAACAATAAGCTTATTTGGTCCGATGAGATTTATCGTATATTTGAAATTACATCCTCCAAGTTTGAAGCTTCTTATGAAGCGTTTTTACAACGGGTACATCCCGATGACAGGGATTTTGTAGACAGGGCCTATTCAGAGTCACTTAACAATCAAACCCTGTATGACATTGAACACCGTCTGCTCATGCCAGATGGAAGCATAAAACATGTGGTTGAAAAGTGTGGAACCATTTATGACAGCACAGGTAAACCCATTCGTTCAGTTGGAACCGTGCAGGACATCACTGCTAAGAAGCAGATAGAAGAGGCCTTACGCAATCAATTGGCCCAGGAAAGAAAACATTGCGAGCAATATGCGTCTGCCTTGCAAGAGAGTAAAGATTATTTTTGTGCAGTGACTAATAATGCAATGGATAGCTTCTTTCTCTGTAATACTGATGGGCAGCTACTTGATATCAATAAGCAGGCATGTAATACACTTGGCTACTTACGCAATGAGATGTTAGATAAAACGCTATTCGATATTGAAGTGGGTATTACACCTGAAACACTTTTGAACATCTGGGCAACACTAGAGAAAAATCAGTCATATCGTATAGAGGGTGTAAATAAACGTAAAGATGGCGCTGTTTTTCCGGTAGAGTTTAATTTTTCTAAATTCACTCTTGGTAAAAAATGTTTAGTTCTTGGGGTTGCTCGTGATACTTCTGAGCGCAAACAGATAGAAGAAGGATTGATCCTTGCCAAGGAAAAAGCTGAAGAAATCAGCAAGGAAAAATCACAATTTCTTGCACACATGAGCCAAGAATTTTTGGTGCCTATGAGTACTATTAATGGATTTGCACAGCTTCTTGAATTAGAGAATGATCTAAAGGATAGCCAGCATAATGATATCAATCATATATTGGAGGCAAGTGATCAGTTACTACAGTTGGCAAATAAAGCAATGGACATTGCAAAAGCAGACTCAGGCCAGCTGCATATTGCTATAGAACCCACTCCACTTGATCCTATAATAACGGCTGGTATTTCGTTGCTGGAATCCGCCGCTGAGAAACGTAGGATAACAATAGTTAAAAAATATGATGAAGAAATTTGGGTAGCGGGTAATGGCATTAGAATAAAAGAGGTGCTTGTAAATTTACTGTCCAATGCAATCAAATATAATATCGATGGTGGAAAAATCGTAATTGATTGCACCACCATGCCAGATGACCGGGTCAGGTTAAATGTAACCGACACAGGTATTGGCATTAACCCTGATATGCACGTCAAGGTTTTCCAACCCTTCCAGCGCCTTAATAGTGAAACATATTACCCAGTTGGCAGTGGCATTGGCCTGATGGTTGCCAAGAAATTGATGACTGAAATGTCTGGCAGTATTGGATTTAAAAGCACTCAGGGAGAAGGTAGTACTTTTTGGATAGAACTGCCACGCTCAAGTATTGCGGAGCTGTAACGCGTTATCCCCCAACCAACCCCAATAGTGCCATTAGTGGTGCCTGGAGGTTAGAATATCGGTCATTAAGACTGTTTCTACCAACATAGTATATTGGGCTGATATCTCCATGATCGACAATGCAATCCCCGTCAGTGCAGCGGAATATAACAATAACCTTCGCCAGACCACCCCCTATTTTCAGAACTTCTATTATGAGGCGGTGGATATCGTCAAACATACCCAGACAGAGGTGAAAAACTGGCTGGATACCGGTTGCGGCACCGGCAATATGATTCTGGAGGCGCAGCAAACCTTTCGCTCTACCCGCTATCTGCTTGCTGACCCATCCCAGGAGATGCTGATGCATGCGCGCATGCATCTGGCCCGTATTCCACAGCATCAACTGATGATTGTTGGTGCCATCGGCAGTGAAGAGTTGGACCTGACGGGCTTCCCCTGCCCACAAGTCATCACTGCCAGTCTGGCGCACCACTATTTCAAAGAGGAAGACCGCCTAAAAGCTACCCGACAGTGCCATGAGATGCTGGCTGATGGAGGGGTCTATATAACGCTGGAAACCATCCAGCCCAATAGCCCGCAAGGTAATGAGGTTGGATTGAAACGGTGGATCAGCTACCAGGTCTCACAGGGTCGGACCGAAGAGGAGGCACGTGAATATATCGAGCACCTTGGCACCTCATGCTTTCCTATTACTGTTGATGCACACTTGGCCTTGCTGAAAGAAGCGGGCTTTAAAACGGCTGAGCTATTTTGGCTGTCCCACATGCAGGCTGGTTTTTTTGCGTTAAAATAATCTAACCCGGATATCCCAAGGAAAATAGAATGAAAAAACGCATCTTTGTGACTTTGGTTATTACTCTGGTGGCCTCTGGCTGCTCCCTGGTAAAACTATCACCCCAAGCTGATCGAGTGAGACTTATGACGGCAAAGAGCGCCTCTCACTGTAAGGTGCTTGGTACTACAACTGTCTCGGTACTAAATGAGATTTTTTTCTTTGATCGAAATCCAAAATCCATGCTGGAAGAGCTGGAGATTTTAGCTCGCAACAGTGCTGCCAAAATGGGTGGTGATACCGCATCCCCTGATGCTGACCCAGTTGAGGGTGAGCAAAGCTATACCGTATACCGGTGCATCTACGGCGGGCATTGATCGCTATCTTTCCCGGCTGCAAACCCGGTAAGATCGCGCCATGAATAACGATAATCTTCTTGTCCTTGTTGACGGCTCCTCTTACCTGTTTCGTGCCTTCCATGCACTGCCACCTCTGACCAACTCCAGAGGTGAGCCCACAGGCGCAGTCGTTGGCGTAATCAACATGTTGCGCAAGCTTATTGATGAGTATCAGGCAGCGCATATCGCCGTAGTGTTTGATGCCAAAGGCGGCAGTTTTCGCAACGAAATCTATGATCAATACAAGGCCAACCGGCCACCCATGCCGGATGATCTGCGTGTACAAATAGAACCGCTGCACGAGATTATCCAGGCGATGGGGCTACCCATGCTCGTCATCCCCGGCGTTGAGGCGGATGATGTGATCGGCACCCTGGCCACGCAGGCTACCGCGCACGGCATGACCACCGTTATCTCCACGGGTGATAAAGATCTGGCGCAGCTGGTCAATGATCAGGTCACACTGATCAACACCATGAATGACAGCAAGCTGGATCGTGACGGAGTCATTGCCAAATTTGGCGTGCCGCCAGAGCGCATTGTGGATTATCTCTCGCTGATGGGTGATAGCGTGGATAATGTCCCTGGCGTCAACAAATGCGGCCCCAAGACGGCTGTGAAATGGTTGGCAAGCTATGACTCACTGGAAGGCGTCATGGCCCATGCCGATGAGATCAAAGGCAAGGTGGGCGAATACCTGCGTGATAGTCTGGGGCAGCTACCGCTCTCCCGTGAACTGACCACTATCCGCTGCGATGTGGAACTAGAGCAAAAGCCAACTGAACTAAAACCCTCAGCGCCTGATACCCAGAAGTTGCGAGAGCACTATAGTCGCCTTGAATCCAGCCGCCTGCTCTCCACCCTTGATGAAAGCAGTGAACCTATCGTTGAAGAACCGGCCATTGAGACAGACTATGAGGTGATCCTCAAACAGGCCGATTTTGAGCGCTGGATGGAAAAGCTGGAACAGGCAGAGCTGTTTGCCTTCGATACTGAAACCACCAGCCTCAACTACATGCAGGCTGAGGTTGTCGGCCTCTCCTTTTCAGCCACCCCCGGTGAAGCAGCCTATCTGCCACTGGCCCATAACTACCCTGGTGCACCTGAACAGCTGGATCGTGATGCCGTACTGGAGCGTATGCGCCCACTGCTGGAAAATCCACAGCAGCTCAAGGTCGGGCAAAACCTGAAATATGACATGAGCGTGTTAGCCAACCATGGTATCGAATTGCAGGGTATTGCCTACGATACCATGCTGGAATCCTATATTGCCGACAGCACGGCCACCCGTCACGATATGGATTCACTGGCCAAAAAATACCTGAATACCAGCACCATCAAGTTTGAAGATGTGGCAGGCAAAGGGGCCAAACAGATCACCTTTAATCAGGTTGCCCTAGAACAGGCCGGCCCTTATGCAGCAGAGGATGCAGATATCACCCTGCGCCTCCATCATAAAATATGGCCACAGATTGAATGTGAGTCCTCACTAACCAAATTATTCCAAGAGATTGAAGTGCTGCTGGTGCCAGTACTTTCGCGTATTGAGCGTACTGGAGTGCATATCGATACCGCGATGCTCAAGGCACAAAGCCAGCAGCTGGCAACACGTATGCATGAGCTGGAGCAAGCGGCTTATGAGTTGGCGGGTCAGCCTTTTAATCTTGCTTCACCCAAACAGATTGGTGAGATATTCTTCAATCAACTTCAATTGCCAGTCATTGCCAAAACAAAAAAAGGGGCACCCTCCACTGCAGAGGCAGTGTTGCAAGAGCTGGCCGAAGAGCATGAGTTGCCCCGCCTGCTGCTGGAGCACCGTGGGCTGAGCAAGCTGAAATCTACCTACACCGATAAACTGCCACTGCAGGTTGATTCCAAAACCGGGCGGGTGCACACCTCCTATCATCAGGCGGTAACGGCTACCGGGCGGCTCTCATCATCTGATCCCAATCTGCAAAATATCCCGGTGCGCAGTGAGGAGGGTCGACGTATTCGCCAGGCCTTTATTCCGGAAGCAGGCTATCGCATGGTGGCGGCTGATTACTCACAAATCGAATTGCGCATTATGGCTCACCTCTCGGGGGATGAAGGGTTGTTGCGTGCCTTCACCACTGGGCAGGATGTCCATCGTGCAACTGCTGCTGAGGTCTTTGGGCTGGAGCCAGATCAGGTCAGCACTGAGCAACGCCGCTCTGCCAAGGCGATCAATTTTGGCCTGATCTATGGCATGTCCGCTTTTGGTCTGGCCAAGCAGCTGGGTATTGAGCGTAAGGCGGCTCAATCCTATGTTGATCTCTATTTTGAGCGCTATCCGGGTGTGCAGGCCTTTATGGATCGCATCCGTGAAGAGGCCAAAGAGAATGGCTATGTAGAGACTGTATTTGGGCGCAGACTCTATCTACCAGAGATCAACTCCCGCAACGGCATGCGCCGTGCTGCCGCAGAACGCACCGCTATCAATGCCCCCATGCAGGGCACAGCAGCTGACATTATCAAACGCGCCATGTTGGTGGTGGACAACTGGATTGGCACTGAAAAGCCCGCCGTGCGCATGATCATGCAAGTACATGATGAATTGGTATTTGAAGTGCGGGAAGACCAGCTGGATAGTGCAGTAGATAAGATTCGCAGTGCGATGGAATCAGCTGCTGATCTTGCTGTGCCTCTGGTGGTTGATGTGGGCATTGGTGATAACTGGGATGAAGCACATTAGCTAGAACTCAGCCCTCCTGCGGTATTGTGGTAGAAGGGCTGGAGTGTATTGCATTCAAATGGTTACTGAAAATGATAACTCACCTCAGCATAGATGTTTCTACCTGCTTTTCGGTAATCACCTGGGATGCCTGTGGGAGTGCCGAGAGGGCTGGCTTCATAGGCCTTTTTGTCAAACAGATTTCTAGCTGACACAGCCAGCTCCCATGTTTGCTTAGCTGCTTTTCTACGAAGTGTTAGATCAACCAAGGTGTAATCATTAATTTCATTGCGTGCATCTGTGGAGGCTCGTTTTCGCGCCCCGACCCAGTTTATCTGTGAGTTGATGTACCAGTAGGGCATGAAGTTCCAGTCCGCGCTTAAGTGAAACTGGCGTCCAGGGGCATCAGGGACACGGCTGCCACCCTGTTTGTTCTCTGAGTGTTGCCAGGCAAAATTACTACGCAGCTCCAGCTTTTCAGTCACATCCCATTCGGCTTCTATTTCAAAACCATGGCCGCGTTGGCCTTTGGTGTTGGTTGCCATTACTCCAGTCGCAGAGGGTAGCCAATCGATAGTGTCATCCATGTCATAGTAGAAAAGGCTCAGCCGTGAGGTTAGCTCAAGCAATGGATAGTATTCCACTGCCAGCTCTACTGTATCGATGATTTCTGGCTCTATGCTTGAATTGCCAACAAACGCAGGGTTGTTATCGTAATAAAATTCAGCCAAGGCTGGTGCCCTGAAGGCGCGCCCATACATAAGCTTGGTGGTAAAAGGCATAGGCGGAGACCAGACTAGGGCGGCGCGGGGATTTATGGTTTTACCAAAGTCGTTGTAATGGTCGTAACGAACACCTGCGGTTAGCTCCCAACCTTTAGAGAACTGCCATGCATCCTGGATAGAGAGAAACCAACGCTCACGATCTACATCAGCCATGTAGATGTCTTCTTGTGAGACGCTGGTAAGGGTGCCATCAATAGGGGAGACGCTTCCATCAATGACGCCTGGGCCAAAGTTTTTTGTCTCGCTGGTTTCAACCTCTTGTCTGGAATACCCTGCACTTGTTCGCCATAGATGATTTTTCATCCCTTTAAAGAGGGCGCTGAATTCCACCAAATACTTGTGCTCTGTTAGATCTGGGTTACCGTGGAGACCATCGGGGAAGGTGACTGGCTGACTACCTGCGGTAAATAGGTTGCCATCGTCACCAATTTGAGCAGTAAAGCCAGGTGGCAATATCATAAAGGTTCTGCGCATATCCTGATAGACATAGCTCAAGCGGCTCTTTAGCTCCCAGTCAGGATGAAGCTCTCTGTTGGTATGTCCAATATCCAGTTGGTAATATTCATGATCTTCACGTCCTTGATCATCCAGGGCCTGGGCTACCCCAGGGCCAACACCGCGACCTCGCATCTGCCAATGCCAGAGGTCTATATCCCAGCTTCCATTGCTCAGGTAGAGGGAGGTTTCCAGGTATCCATCATGCCCAGTTTCCAGTGGGCCAGAGGCTAGCACTGCATCACGATCCACTTTTCGATCCCGATCGCCGTCAGAGGTGGATAGCTCCAGGCTGAAGGCAACCCCCCAGTCTCCGTATTGCTTGCCATGTAGTGCCCAGACCTCTTGAGTATCAAAAGAGCCTGCCCTGGCACCAAAGGTGGTGCCGTTAATCTCATGAGCATCTTTGGTCACAACATTGATGACACCTGCAAAGGCATCTGCGCCATGTACTGCAGAGCCGGGACCACGGATGATTTCGATACGGGCAATATTGGCAACTGGCATCCTGTAGGAGCCAAGATTGCCTTGAGATGGCACATCTTTGACGGCAAGACCATTTCTCAATAGCAGCACTTCCGGGGCTGTTGCAGTCTGTATGCCGCGGATTGAGATGCCAGGAATTAATGAGTCTTCTCTAGGGAAGATATGCAGGCCAGGTACTGATTCCAGAGCTTCAAAAACGGTTGTTGCCCCCATCTGAGCAATTTCATGGGCAGTGATGACAGTGGCTACTGATGGCGCCAAGCGTGAGGGTTTGCTGTAGCCCGTGGCTGAGGTGAGTATCTCCTCGTGTTCCAAAAATTCTTGTTCAAGAGCGAGCTCTTCTTCGAGTAACTCCTCTGGAAAGTCAGTAGCTGCATATGCGGAACTGCAAAGTATCAGGCTTGCGATTATGGTGATTTGTATGTTTTTCAAAGCTATTTCTCTGTATTTTTACAGATGCAACAGCGATTTTTGTTGTTAATTTTTGCTGTATTGCCTGTATGGACAATAAACCATCCTTAGGCGGATTGAGTTCCTGCTTGGTGTAAGAATTACGCTGTAGTGATGAAGAAGTCAACATATTAGGCTATAGCCCAACCTGATAGGTTGGGCGGATTGAGCATGCTGGGTGTGTTAGAAATGCTGCATTTCCAGATAGGGAATAAAAATTTAAATAAAGTTTGAACTTATTTAAAGCTACCCAGTCTTACTTTGCACATGTCATGCGACATGGGGTCTCCCCTCCCTTGATGACCCTTCCCTGGCTCCCCAGCCAGGGTAAATTTAATCCCGACGATACCCCAATTTCGTCGGGTTTTTTTTGCCTGGAATCTAGGGGTGTTCTCAATCACCGTTCATGGCGTGATTTCGGCTCTTTTCCGCGCTGGCTGCGTTGCAGCTCGTCGCAATAGAACAACTATTACTCCTCACTGCGCCTTGCCAGCACGAAAAATGCCTCGAAATCACGCTCATTCAGGTAATTGAGGACACCCCCTACAGCTCAAACCATTTATCTAACACTCGATGGACTTCATCAATACCCTGGTGCTTCAATGAAGAGAAGAGCTGGACACTTACGGTATCCCCGTATTCAGAGATATCGCGCCGCATCTTGAGGAGTGCATTCTGGGCTGGCCCCTTTTTCAACTTATCTGATTTGGTCAGCAGGATATGTGTTGGAAAGCCATTGTGTACATTCCAATCCAGCATTTGCCGGTCAAAATCTGGCATTGGGTGGCGACAGTCCATTAGCAGGATCAGCCCCTTCAGGCACTCCCGCTTTTCCATATATTGCGCCAGTGACTTCTGCCATTGATTTTTTACAGCTACTGGCACTTTTGCATAGCCATAGCCGGGTAGATCAACCAGTCGCCGCTCATCATCCAGTTCAAAGAAGTTTAACAGCCGGGTGCGGCCAGGTGTTTTACTGGTGCGCGCTAGTGCCTTTTGCTGACACAGTGTGTTGATGGCACTTGATTTGCCCGCATTGGAGCGACCTGCAAAGGCAACTTCATAGCCTTCATCGGGTGGGGTTTGTGAGATCTCTGATGCGCTAGTCAGATAGGTTGCGCGATGATAGAAGGGATTCATGACTGGGATACCCTATTCAGGGCGCATCCAATGACCGGATTTTCCGCCTGATTTTTCCAGCAGACGAACCTGATCAATGGTCATTCCACGGTCAACGGCTTTGCACATGTCGTAGATGGTGAGCAGTGCAACCTGAGTAGCACACAGGGCTTCCATCTCTACCCCGGTTTGTCCACGGGTTTCAACGGTGGTGCGACAGTAGATGCTGGAGTTTTCAGCATTTGGGGTAAGTTCGATCTCAACATGGGTGAGTGCCAGAGGGTGACAGAGCGGCACAAGGTCAGCTGTTCGCTTGCTGGCCATAATCCCTGCAACCCGGGCAATCCCCAGAACGTCCCCTTTTTTATGGCTGCCCTGCTCTACTCGAGCCAGGGTTTCGGGTTCCATAAAGATCCGGCCTTCGGTAATGGCCACGCGTGAGGTGATATCTTTGCCACCCACATCGACCATATGGGCTTCCCCGGCTTGATTAAAATGAGTGAGATCGTTCATGGTTTTTAGTTTCCAGTTGCGAGTGGCTACTTTGTAACTTTACAGAGTAGCCACTCGCTATGAATAACCAATAATTAGAAGTTTGGCTTTTCAGGGGCGTTTATGTAGTTTTCTATGCTGTTGGAAATCTCAGCTTTGGCTGCTGCTGAATCGCTCCAGCCCTCGATCTTGACCCATTTGCCCTCTTCCAGATCTTTGTAGTGTTCAAAGAAGTGGGAGATCTGATTTACTAAACTGTCTCCACATGGCAGATCAGAAACTTCTCTTACACCTTTATAGAGTGGGCTGACTTTGGCCAGGGGAACAGCCAGGATTTTGGCATCAACACCAGACTCGTCGGTCATATTCAGCATGCCAATTGGGCGGCATTCGATAACGGTTCCGGTCAATACAGGGATAGGGGTGATAACCAGAACGTCAACTGGATCGCCATCTTCAGACAAGGTGTGAGGAACATAGCCGTAGTTACAGGGGTAGTGCATTGCAGTACCCATGAAGCGGTCAACAAACATGGCGCCTGTCTCTTTATCCACTTCATATTTAACCGGATCCGAATGGGATGGGATCTCGATAATTACATTAATTGTATTCGGAGCATCTTTGCCGTAACTGACTCTATCCAGGTTCATCTTATCTCTTCTCGCCTTAGGGAATAAAAAAAGCCGGAGAGTCCGACTTTATGCTGGGCCGGTAAGATAACGGATTACCCCCCTCTAAGACAAGATTTTATAAGGATTTAGGGCTAAAACTTGCGCGTATTGGGGAAACAGTGTACTAAATGAGGTCGTCGTCTTGATTTGGCACACAAAGAATCATGATGATGAGATTCTTAAAAAGCATCTATATTTTGATCTTGCAATGAGATCACGAGCCTAATGGCAGACAAAATCCAAGTATAAAAGCGGTAATAATAAAACAGCTGTTATCAACCTGGAGGAACACATGAGTCTTGGCGAGTTTATCCCCCCCCTGTTGGGCATCATCGGTTTGGTGGCTGCCAACTATATCTATAAAATTGTTAAAACATACCCTGAAGGTGAAGCAAAAGTTGTAAAGATTGGAGATGCTATCCACGAAGGTGCGATGGTCTTCATGAAACGTGAATATAAGATGTTGGGGATTTTCTCCGCCGTTCTTGTTGTGTTGCTGGCCATCTTCTTAGGCATGGGTACCGCCTTTGCCTTTATTGTAGGCGCTGTTGCTTCTGCCGGTGCTGGCTACATTGGTATGAGCACGGCGACCCGTGCCAATGTCCGAACGACTACCGCTGCTCATAATGAAGGAGCTGCCACCGCATTGAGTGTTGCCTTCTTTGGTGGCTCTATCATGGGATTGGCCGTCGCCTCATTAGGGCTGCTTGGACTGGGCACCCTCTACCTGATGTTTGGCGGTGATCCAGAGACTGCGCATGTTATCCACGGCTTTGGCATGGGTGCATCAACGGTTGCACTCTTCTCTCGTGTGGGCGGTGGTATCTTTACCAAGAGTGCTGATGTGGGTGCCGACCTGGTGGGTAAAATTGAGGCGGGCATCCCAGAGGATGACCCCCGTAACCCTGGTGTTATTGCAGACAATGTCGGTGATAACGTGGGTGATATCGCAGGCATGGGTTCAGATATCTTTGAATCCTACTGTGGCGCCATGATTGCGACCATCGCCATGGCTGCCACTATGGCGGCAGATATTATCGATCCGATGGGTACACGCGAAGGGTTGATGTTTCTGCCACTGGCCTTGGCCTCTCTCGGACTGCTCTGCTCTATCCAGGGCATCTGGTTGGTAAAAAGCTACTCCAGCAAATCCCCCGAGGTGGCACTGCGTATCGGCACAATGAGCGCATCCGTCATGTTTATTGTAATCTCAGGTTTGGTCATCGCCTTATCCGATCTCAGTATTGGCATCTGGGTGGCTGTTCTAACCGGTGCTATTGGTGGCGTTATTATCGGTCTGGTCACTGAGTACTACACTGCTGGCGCACCTGTTAAGCGCATTGCTGAAGCAGGTGAAACCGGGCCAGCTACAGTGATGATCGCCGGGCTTGCTGTTGGCATGCAATCGGTTGCCATACCTCTGGTGACCATTGCTGCCATCATTCTGATCGCCAATGCTTCTGCCTCACTCTATGGTGTTGGTATCGCAGCGGTGGGTATGCTGGCAACTGTTGGCATCACTATGGCTATTGATGCCTACGGCCCTGTTGCAGATAATGCGGGTGGCATCGCTGAGATGGCTGGCTTGGGTAAAGAAACACGTGACATTACCGACTCACTGGATGAACTGGGTAACACCACTGCAGCTATCGGCAAAGGCTTCGCCATTGGTGCAGCTGCACTGGCGGCACTGGCAATCATCTCTGCCTATGTTGAAACCATCTCTTTCCATATCCCTGATTTCACCTTGGCATTGGGTGATCCACTGGTATTGGCCGGTATGTTCCTCGGTGGCATCCTCCCCTTCCTGATCGCTTCAATCACCATGACTGCAGTGGGTGATGCTGCCTTCGATATGATCAAAGAGATCCGTCGCCAGTTCCGTGAAATTGAAGGACTGATGGAAGGCACGGCAGAACCTGATACTGCACGCTGTGTGGATATTGCAACCACCGCCGCTCTGAAGAAGATGATTCTGCCGGGTGTTATTGCGGTCTCTGCTCCGGTCGTTGTCGGTTTCCTGCTGGGGCCAGCAGCTTTGGGTGGCATGCTGGGTGGCGCGCTGCTTGGCTGCGTACTGATGGCACTGATGATGGCCAACGCCGGTGGTGCCTGGGACAATGCTAAAAAGCACGTTGAAAAAGGCAACCTTGGCGGCAAAGGCTCAGACGTACATACCGCCGTCGTTGTGGGCGATACTGTTGGTGATCCCTTCAAGGATACCTCTGGCCCATCCATGAACATCCTGATCAACGTGATGGCAATCGTTAGTCTGGTGATTGCACCGCTGTTGGTTTAGATAGTTTTATCTAACCACACAAAAAAGGCCTTCTGAGTAATCAGGAGGCCTTTTTTATTGGTAGGGTGAGTTGCGCTCGTCATAAAATATCCCACCACTGGCTTGAGTAATCATCATGCGGCTCTTTCAAATGCCGTGGATAAAAATAAAGGAGAAGGGAGAATATGGGTAAAAATGATGATGGTTTTGCTGAAGCAGAAAAGAAAATTGAAAGAGCTTGGGGGGAAGCTTCAACTGAGCTGGATTTATCAAGATTGGATTTAATCAGGGTGCCGGATTCTATAGGGCAATTGAACCAGCTGCAGGTGCTTCACCTTAGTAGCAACCAACTGACCAATCTTCCAGAATCTATTGGGCAATTGACTCAGCTTCAGCGGCTTGATCTTGAAGACAACCAACTGGCTGCTCTTCCAGAAGCCATTGGGCAATTGAGCCAGCTTCAGGAGCTTGATCTTGAAGGCAACCAACTGACTGCTCTTCCAGAAGCCATTGGGCAATTGAGCCAGCTTCAGGAGCTTGGCCTCAATGGCAACCAACTGACTTCGCTTCCTGACGCCGTTGGGCAATTGACTCAGCTTCAGGAGCTTACCCTTATGGGCAGCCAACTGACTTCGCTTCCAGAAGCCATTGGACAATTGAATCAGCTTCTGTTGCTTGACCTTGATGACAACCAACTGACTTTGCTTCCTGAAGCCATTGGGCAATTGAATCAGCTTCAGCTGCTTTACCTCAGAAACAACCAGCTATGCAGTTTAACCAATTCATTGGGTAACCTTAAATCTCTTGAAGTATTCTATCTGCATAACAATCAAGCATTGGATCTGCCAATAGAAGTGCTGGGGCCGGATATTGGTGAAGAGGGTAAATGGAGTCCACCAGCAAAACCAAGTGACATTCTCGATTACTATTTCCGTACAAAAGGAGGCAAAAGACCTCTGAATGAGGCCAAGCTTATTCTGGTAGGGCGTGGGGCTGTGGGCAAAACCTCTCTAGTCAACCGTCTGGTTCATAATAGCTTCGACAAGGATGAGAAAAAAACAGATGGCATCAAAATAACAGAGTGGAGTTTGCGCCTTAATGGTGATGAGGATATCTGCCTCAACGTCTGGGATTTTGGTGGCCAGGAGATTATGCACTCCACCCATCAGTTCTTTCTCACACAACGCAGTCTCTATCTGTTGGTGTTGAATGGTCGTGAGGGTGGTGAAGATGCAGAGGCGGAGTACTGGCTGAAACTTATTGCCAGCTTTGGTCAGGAGTCACCGGTGATTATGGTACTGAATAAGGTAGCTGATCACCCCTTTGATCTCAATCGCCGTGCCCTGCAAAAGAAATATCCAGCCATCAAGGGCTTTATCAAAACCGATTGTGAAGCTGAAATTGGGATCAATGAGCTTGTAGAAATCATTGAAAAAGAGACCGATCAACTGGAGCATCTAAGGGATGCATTTCCAGCAAGCTGGTTCACCATAAAAGATAAGCTCTCCCGAATGGAAGGCAACTATCTGAGCTTTGATGCCTACTGCAAGGTCTGTGAAAAAGAGGGTGAAACAGATGAAGCGGCCCAAGAGGCATTGGCTGGTTATCTGCACAACCTGGGAGTTGTGCTGAACTACCGTGAAGACCCAAGGTTACAGGATACCCATGTGCTGAATCCCCACTGGGTTACCGGTGGTATCTATAAACTGCTCAACTCAGAGAAGCTGGAGGCACAGAAGGGAGAGATTCGCTTGAATGATTTGACCGACATTCTTGATAAGAAAGATTATCCCGCAAATATGCGTTGCTTCATCTTTGATTTGATGAAGAAGTTTGATCTTTGTTTTAGCTTCCCCGGTGAGGAGACCCACTATCTGGTTCCTGATCTGCTGGATAAACAGGAACCGGAAGAGGCAGCAATATTTGATGCCGAGCAGTGCCTTAATTTTCAGTACCACTACCCCGTTTTGCCAGAAGGTTTGCTGCCCCGTTTTATTGTGCGCACCCACGTGCTGAGTGAAAACCAGGCTCGCTGGCGTAGTGGTGTCATCTTGGCTTTTGAAGGTTGCCGTGCACTGGTAAAGGCAGATGCTCAGGATAAGAAGGTCTTTATCTCTGTTTCTGGCCCGCAGCCTGCCCGCCGTCGGTTGTTGGCTGTGATCCGGTCAGACTTTGAGTGCATTCATAATGATATTCGCAATCTGAAACCTCAGCAGATGGTTCCCCTACCCGAAGAGCCAAAGGTGGTGGTTTCCTACGATGAACTTATAGTGATGGAGCGTAATGGCATAAAGACTTTTCCCAAGGTTGTTGATGAGCAAGTTGTTGAAGTGGATGTTCATGATCTACTCAACGGTGTTGACCTGGAAGGCTCACGCAAAAGAGATAAAGTTACAGATTACAGCAAACCAGCGGTGCGGCTCTTTTACAGCTACTCCCATAAAGATGAAGATCTACGCAATGAGCTGGAGACCCACCTAAAATTGCTACAGCGCCAGAGAGCCATTGATACCTGGCACGACAGGGAGATCAAAGCAGGTGACGGTTGGAAAGATAAGATTGATGAAAACCTGGAGCGTGCTGACATTATTCTGCTGCTGGTAAGTTCTGACTTTATTGCCTCAGATTACTGTTATGAGAAAGAGATGACACGAGCTATTGAGCGGCACGAAGCAGGAGAGGCTACGGTAATTCCCGTTATTGTACGGGATGTGAACTGGGTAAGTGCTCCATTTGCCAAAATTCAGGCGCTGCCTAAAAATGGTGAAGCTGTGACTCTGTGGGATGATAAAGACACTGCCTGGCGTAATGTCTCTGAAGGCATTGAAAAAGTGGTGAAAGGAATAACTTCCTAAGAATTTAAATGCTGATGCTAAATTGTTTTTTGCGCTTGAGTTCTAAGAGAATCAGGGAATTAAAAAAGCTCCTCGGATGATTACCCGAGGAGCTTTGATTACGACTATAAAGAATTGTAGTTTTGTAGAGTGGCCACGCTTTTTGTATCTACGTGGAAGCTAAGCTTTAAAGCTCAAACTCTTCCAGCTTCTTTGGTACTGCTGCATTCTTTAATGTCACATATTTAGGCAGACCGTTTGCATACTCTGGATAATCTTCACCCTGAATCAGTGGTGACAAATATTGACGGCACTCATCGGTGATGCCAAAACCATCTTCGGTGATAAAGTTGTCTGGCATCATCTTCTCGACATTGGCCACATCAGCTAAATCAGCTGCACCAATCTCCCAGGCATAGGGGTCATTAGAGGTGCGAGTAATGGCAGGCATGATGGCATTCTTACCCTCCAGCGCCAGCTCTACTCCAGCTTTGCCTAGCGCATAGGCCTGCTCAACATCGGTCTTGGAGGCTATATGGCGTGCGGCACGTTGCAGGTAGTCAGCAACCGCCCAGTGGTACTTTACGCCCAACTCTTCGCGAATGATGTTGGCTACTACTGGAGCCACTCCACCCAGCTGGGCATGGCCAAAGGCATCACGCAGGCCTTGGTCTGACAGGAACTTACCATCTGGTCCCTGTACGCCTTCTGAGACCACAACAGAGCAGTAACCATACTGATCAATTTTCTCTTTTACCTTGGCAATAAAAGCAGCCCGGTCAAAGGGGATCTCAGGGAACAGAATAAGTATGGGTAGATCATGATCTGCATCAGCAGCTAATCCGCCTGCGGCTGCAATCCACCCTGCATGCCGTCCCATTACTTCAAGTACAAAAGCTTTGGTTGATGTTTTGCACATGGATGCCACATCAAAACTGGCTTCACGTGTTGATACTGCAATGTACTTTGCCACTGAGCCAAAGCCAGGGCAGTTGTCAGTGATGGGCAGATCGTTATCCACGGTTTTTGGCACGTGGATGGCTTGAATAGGAAAGCCCATTTTTTCAGAGAGCTGTGAAATTTTGTGGCAGGTATCCGCTGAATCGCCACCGCCGTTATAAAAGAAGTAGCCAATGTTATGTGCTTTAAAGACTTCAATTAGACGCTCGTATTCACGCTGATTCTCTTCCAGGCTTTTTAGTTTATAGCGACAAGAGCCAAAGGCTCCGGAAGGCGTTGAGCAAAGTGCGGCAATGGCCTCATCTGACTCTTGAGAGGTATCAATTAGATCTTCAGTCAAAGCACCGATGATGCCATTACGACCAGCATAAACATTGCCAATTTTATCGGAATGTTTACGTGCAGTTTCTATCACACCACAGGCAGAGGCATTGATGACAGCGGTTACTCCGCCAGACTGTGCATAAAAGGCATTTTTCATTTGGTGATTCCTTGTTC
>Ga0316190_10000247_pt1 | contig 36167 bp, 29 predicted proteins | sample Eddworburrow2_MG_FD_204929 | JGI IMG/M metagenome (GOLD analysis project Ga0316190, IMG submission 204929) | Coastal sediment microbial communities from Maine, United States - Eddy worm burrow 2 | ecosystem: Environmental > Aquatic > Marine > Coastal > Sediment | place: USA: Maine | collected...
TTCGACGCTCGCAGCAGAGAAGCATGCTTGACTCGCGGATTTTGTGGGTTTATGGCTGGCGTAGGTTTTCACCAAATTTTAAGGAGGCCTGGGGGGATGTTCTATGTTACAACGAACTGGTTTTATGCTATGTTACGCAGCATGTATAATCACAACCTTGCGAAGGTTTTAAACCTTCGCAAGGTTGTGATTGGAACTCGTAACATCAATATAAATAACTTTCTATTTCTGCATTCAGCATTGGGTCGGAAGGTCGTTTTGCATCCGCATCGATTATTCTTCCATCTTTGCCAAGCAATATAAACCGGGGTATTCCCTCAAGCCCATAATCTTTAAAAAAAGAAATGCTGTTATCAGGCGCAAAAAGCTGAATGCCCCCTAGTTCTTTTTTGGCAACCGTGCTTCTCCAACGTTCTTCCGTATCCCTTACGCAAATGCTCACAAACTCAATTTCTTTTCCCTGATAATGTTCTTCCATTTTTTTCAAGCTTGGTATTTCTTTTATACAAGGCATGCACCAGGGAGCCCAAATATCTATATAGACCAATTTCCCTTGTAAACTTTTGAGCGAGACTAATTTTCCATTGATGTCGCTTAATTCAAAAACAGGTGAAATACTGCCTTTTTCGATTTTCTTTAGCTTTTTATATTTTTCCGTTATCTCAGCTAAATGTTTTTTATTTGAAATCAGAGGCTTCATTTGCGCATAGAGGCTCTCCTTTTGGGAGCTATTGCTAAAGTCCCTTTTTCCAATGCTGTATGCCAATTCCTCTATTATTTTTGCATTCGTAACCTCACTCTGAATTGTTTTTAAGTATTCCAGAATAAAATCAATGCTTTTATCGCTCTCATTAATTTTGTCTCTTGTCTTTTTTCTTAAGTAGGATTGGATGAAATTGGGATAATCAGGAGATATTAGAAATTTTTCATTTGATAAATCAATATTGGCAAACGGGTTTGGATAGTTGTCAGATACTTTGAAATCCGGGTTTTCTGTGAAAAAACGGCGCATTCCTTCAAAATGCGAAATTTTATTTAATTTTTCGAATTCAAGTGATTTAGATTCTATAAATTTAAAATCCGGGTCTAAAACATTTTGAGACGCTTTAAACAGATTATTGGTCACGGTGTGTAATGAGTCTGTCAATTTTAAAAAAGCTTCTTCACTAAGTGAAGCATGATATCTGGGGGAATTTAGTTTTCCAAAACTTTCCCGCAAAAGTATTTTTTGGGCTAAATAGTTATTTTCCTTAGAACCCACACCCTTGTAGACAATCGATTCATCAAATTCTTTTGTGTCCAGCGATAAGCTCAAATCAAACTGTGCTTTTAAATAGACCTGTGTGTATTCTCTTCCAATACGCAGTTTGTAATATCCTTCGTCAAGCTTTAGAGTGTCTCTGAAAGTATGATCACTTTTGCAGCGAATGGTTTTCAAAAGTTCTCTATTGTTATTGAAAACACTTATTGTGTCAAAATTTGAATTTTCTATTTTCCCTGAAAATATTATATTAACGAGTTTTCTGTTTTTTCCCGAGTTTTCTGTTTTTTCCTCTGTAAAGGACAGGAGGGTGGCAGTAAATACAATGATCAACAAGAAAATGGATTTTTTCATAACGCAGGCCTATTCTGTTTTATTTGAGACATCCTGTAATGTTAGCTGCAAGCAGTAGAATACGAAGGCAAAACTCACAGCACACACTGTGCTTTGAATGTCAGATTAAGGAATAAAGAACTTATGAGCAAGGGATAATGTCCAGATATTTGTGTGAAAACGGGAATGAGTTGAAAAATAAAAGCCATTTCACCATCCTTTGAAAACGTTAATTCGCCAATGAAAAAAGGTTGAGAAATGGCTCTGGAAAAAGTAAGAACTTCAAAGCGCCAAACGGATTACTTGTAGATGATTTTGTCTCACTTGGAACTTGAATCCAAGATCTATTCAAAACAGAAAATTGCCGGTATATATTGGGCCTGGACAGGGTAATTTTGAAAGCAGGTGTATCTTTCATGTATTGCTTTTGAGAAAGAAGGAAGTCGCCGATGACCAAGCCTTCCTTCTTTCAAATATTCATCGTCATTGGCTATGAATTTGTCGTCAGACGCTTTTACTGCAAAGCCTTAACTGTACACCCGAACAGACACCGGCATCACAAGGACATTACCTCAAGACGTTCTTTTTTGTTAAAATATAGCTTGACAAAACGCGGCTGCCGGATCTTTCGAGTTTGGAATCGATTCATCCAATCGAACAGTTCTAAAAATATTTCAGGAGGTATCCTTTTGAAGTTCATCATTCAGATAAACATATTATGTTTCCTGGCCATAAGTCCCGCTTTTTCAGCCGAGGCGGGACAGTTTGCCACAATCAGCGGCTTTATCTATGACCAGAGTGATGGAGAGGGCATGATTGGCGCAAACGCCTTTCTTGAAGGAACCACTATTGGTGGGAGCTCCAACATCAGCGGCTATTATGTGATCCCACACATTCCAGTTGGCAAATTTACACTGGTTATTCACTATATCGGTTACAAGAAGCACAAAGAGGAAGTTTCGTTGTCGGTTGGAGAAAACAAGGTCGTAAATGTACGCCTTGAGATGGAAAGCATTCGGATGCAAGACGTGGTCGTCACCGACAAGTCAATCCCTGAAAGCGAAAAATTGTTTGAAAAATCTGTTTCAAATCTACAATTATCGGCAAGGCAAATCAGACAAATTCCACAAGTCGCAGAAGCTGATCTTCTACGTTCTTTACAGACTTTGCCGGGCATTTTGCCTTTATCCGATTTTTCATCCGCGCTTTATGTTCGCGGCGGAACGCCGGATCAAAACCTCAATTTGCTTGACGGAGTTGATGTTTATAACCCCGAACACGCCTTTGGTCTGTTTTCAACCTTCAATACAGAGGCCATTAAACAAGTTGAATTGTCAAAAGGCGGTTTTAACGCAAAATATGGCGGAAGGCTTTCGTCAATTCTTGATGTGACGAATCTTGACGGCAACCGGGAATCTTTTGAGGCGACAGGCTCCATCAGTTTGCTGAGCGTAAAAACAACAATTCAAATGCCAATCGCCTCAATGGGCTCACTTTCAGGCTCTGTGCGAAGAACTTATTTTGACAAGACCATTGGCAAGGCTCTTGAAGATATTCCCAACTACTATTTTTACGATGGAAACTTGAAAGCATTTTTTGATATCAATAGCAAAAACAAACTCACACTCAGCGGTTATGGCAGTCAAGATGTTTTTGATTTGGAATTCAACCAAAAGTCGAGCGACAGCGATGGACTGGTCTACAATTGGGGAAACAAAACAGGCAGCGCGCGATGGACACATGTTTTTTCGCCGCAATTGTTTGGAAATATCTGGTTTACTGCAAGCCGCTTTGATTCCGACTTTGAATTTAAAAAAGCCATTGATGTTTCAGAGTCAAATTTTGTCTCGGACTATACGATTAAGGGTGACTTTGAATACCATACGTCTGAAAAATTTGTAAGTCGTTTCGGCTTGGAACATAAATTTATGCATCTGATTTTTAGTCAAACGGCGCCAGACGCCATTATAAATGTTGAAACAACGCCTACTATTTCAGCGGCCTATGTCTCCGGCAACTGGCGTCCCAATTTACGTTGGGATATAGAACCGGGGCTTCGGTTTAATCGTTTTGGCGGAAAGAAAATATACAGCAATTGGGCTCCCCGTTTTTCTGCAAAATATCGACTAACTGATTCGATAAATTTAAAAACCGCCGCCGGTCTTTATTATCAGTATTTGCATCGCATACCGCGCGCTTTTATCGCGGATATTTGGGTTGCCTCAAACGAGGAGCAAAGGGAATCCTCCTCAGCGCACTTAATTGCCGGAATCAGTAAGAATTTGGCGGATGACTACCAGGTTGAGCTTGAAGTTTACTATAAAAACTACCGTAACATTTACTCATTTAATCAAAATGTCGTTGTTGATATTGAACCGGATCGTCCTGTGCAAGGCAAACCGGTATACACCAGCGTCAAGGGCGTTTTCAATCGTGGCGATGGCGACAGTCGCGGTATAGAGCTTCATCTTCGTAAAGACTACGGCTCGGTTACCGGGTGGATAGGTTACTCCCTGGCAATGACCAATTATGTGGTCGACGGCGTAAACCGGGGCAATGAGTTCTCACCGCGTCATGATCGCGCTCATACGATCAATTGCATAGCCAATATTGACTGGAAAAATTTTCGGCGAGCGCTACGGGGTGAGAGCCCCATTGCACAACAAAGCAACTGGAAAATTGGCGTTGCTTTTGTTTATCGATCAGGGCAACCCATCACGTTGCCCGGCTCAGGTTATTACATCAATGCATTGCCTGACTGGGAGGCTGATTTTTATGCGCTATACCCTAGTAAAATTAATGAATTAAGGTTGCCTGACTACCTGCGACTTGACCTCAGCCTGACCTATGAAAAACATTTTGAGTCATGGTCGTTGTTCCCATACATTCAGGTGTTTAACATTGGCAATCGAAAAAATATCTGGTTTCTTGAATACACCTCTGATTTTGTCCCTGGTGATCCAGGCAGTCGAGACGATGATCGAAACGTAGCAACCATCGACACCAAGGGAATGTTTCCCATACTGCCAACCATTGGCCTGAACTTTACATTTAAATAAACTCGATTTGCGGAGTTCTTTAATGAATAATTTGAGATTGTTTTTAATATTAGTTGGCGCGACTGTCATGCTTTCCTGCGGGGAAGGCGTTATCTCACTAGATAACTCAACGTATCAACCCAAAATCGTGATCGAAGGAACTTTGATTCCCGGCGCGAACGCACAGATTAAACTGCGCAGAAATTTTCCGCTTGAAACCAGCGCGCCGCCATCCAGCGTCATTTTACAGAATGCGCAAGCCCAAATAACTGATTCAGAAGGAGGAATCTTTCCTTTACAGTTCAACGCGGGCAATAATTATTATGAATCCAAAACAATTCAAATTGAGCATGAAAAAACGTATACCCTGCAAGTCGACGCAGTTATTGATGGGCGGCAATTAAGCGCAAAATCAACCACTTTGACGCCAAAAGCCGGCCTGCAAATTCTTGTCGATCAATCTAATCTTGGACGTAAAGTATATCGTCAGCTCAAGCCAAACGGTAGACTGGACAACTTTTCTGTGACCTTTGAGCGCTCGCCGGCAACGGACTATTATGTTATTTCAATGACTGCTCTGGATGCCAACCAGGAGACATTTATATATGATAATGCATTCGGAGACTTGGATACATCACAAGTGGTTGAACAATTTGATCAGTTGCGCCTGACCTGGAACTGGCTGATGGGACAGTCCCTCTCCGCCGGACAATCGCAGATCGAGATTTACTCGTTTATGACCTGGTTCTACGGTCGCTATCGAGTGATTTTATATGGCGGCGATAAGAATTTTCGTGATTTTTTCAGCACTTACGGTCAAATCCAGGAATTGGATGGAAATTTCCACGAACCAAAATTTCACATTGAAGGAGAGGGAATAGGCTTGTTTGGTTCGGCGGTCATTGACACAGCATTCTTTGAAATACTGCCCCACCAGAGCCGTTCGCCGCCCGATAAATATTGCCTGAAAAAGCTCAGGAGCAAAACGACCTCGAAAAGAGTTTTACCGCAGCTGCCAGACTGGTGAAAAAAATATCTTGTATATTGAAACGTTATGAACCAGAGTGAGCGCTGCGCCCGCATCGATAAAACAACGGCACTTTGTTGTTCGCGCTCAGATGTAAATGCTAATCAAGCTTTTAAAATGCCATTTTCAACAGGACACAGATCGCGCAAAAACACCCATCGATAAATTCCGCTATTGTGTCCGTCGCCCCAAAAAATTTGCATCGCATAATTGCCAACCTCGTCAATATGATCAATGGTTTGCGTTGCGCTGTGCGGAGCCGCAAATATCGCAGGATTTGCGTCCTGGCTCATCAGGTCGTGTCCGCCGGCGCATTCAACACACGGGCAGGATTTACGTAAGCCATCCAGCGGGTAGACAGAGTGGTGGCCATCGGCCCAATCGATTTCAAGGATTTGCTTCGCAGTAGTGACGTTAATTTGTGTGGCTGTTATTCTTTTGTCCATGATGATTTTCTCCCTTTGGATGAGACAGCATAGATAAATTTTAAAAGATAATCAAACAGAACCGCGTAAAATTGCACTTTTTGAGCAAAAGTGGTGTCAACAAAAAGGCTCGCTCAGATATTTCACGGAAAAAATATCTTGACAAAGACCTGTCCGCCCCCCTATCTTCGCCAATCAAATATCCTATCGATTTGATAATTTCCCTGCATTAGCAAATGTCCACCGCAGAGGTTCGGGTAAAGGTGTTCAAGGCCGTCATCTTGCCGGGTGCTGTACTAAAATTCAGTTTTTAACCTACCTTAATTTAATACTAATTTGTAACCAGAGCAGATACTCGGCTTTTCATTTAGAATTGGAGGAGAGTGAATAATGTTTGACTGGTTTCCACAGAATATTTCCACTTATGGCGGCGAAATTGACCGGGTTTTTTACCTGATATTCTATATTGTCGGCATCGGTTTTTTTCTTGGAGAGGCTTTAATTTTCTATTTCCTGTTTAAATATCGACGGAAGGCCGGGAAAAAAGCCACATTTATTGATGGAGAAAAATGGGCGCAAATTGCTTGGATTCTCGTGCCCGCCGCGGTTATTCTTTTCCTGGACTTATGGATCGATTTTGCTGGCGCAAAGGCGTATGACGCCATCAAAGGAGAAATTCCTGTTAGTGACAAGACGGTTGAAGTGAGCGGCAAGCAGTTCAACTGGATAATAAAATATCCCGGTCCTGACGCGATGTTTGGCACGGAGGATGACTTTACGCTGGAAAATGATTTACACGTTCCGGTGAACAGTGTGGTAAAAGTTATCCTCAAATCTCAAGATGTTATACATAGCTTTTTTGTCCCTGTGCTGCGCTTAAAGCAAGACGCAGTGCCAGGACGGGAAATCGACGTTTGGTTTGAAGCAACCGAAACCGGGGTGTTTGAAATTGCCTGCGCGGAGCTTTGCGGTTTTGGTCACTATACCATGCGCGGCTTGCTCTATGTTCATTCCCGGGAAGATTATGTTGACTGGGTCGAAAAAACCTGGCCAAATCAAGACGAGGCTCAATCCACACTGGAGGAAAAATAAATGTCTGAAAACCATGACGCCGAACAGGGGTTTTGGCGAAAATATGTTTTTTCAATTGATCATAAAATGATCGGTAAACAATATCTGTTTTTAAGTCTTTTCATGGCGATAGTTGGCGGCCTGATGGCTTACTATATGCGCTGGGAGATTGCCTGGCCGCAAACAGCGGTTCCGGGCGCAGCCTGGATTCCTGAACCGTCCGTGGTTGAGGGCATCATTACACCGGAATTCTATAATGCCCTAATAACCATGCATGGCACGATCATGATTTTCTTTGTGGGAATGCCGTTTTTACTCGGCGCCTTTGGCAATTTTTTGCTGCCGCTTATGATTGGCGCTGATGACATGGCGTTTCCCCGACTAAACATGATGTCCTTCTGGACGCTTTGTCTGGGCTCTTTGGTGCTCATGTCTTCTTTCTTTTTCGAAGGTGGTTCAGCTTCTGCCGGCTGGACTGGTTATGCGCCACTGTCAGCCGATCCAGTGCATACAGGAACTGGTTGGGGAATGAATTTATGGATAATTGCCATAGCGCTCGAATTTACCTCATTCCTGATGGGGGGCGTAAATTTCCTGACCACAACGATCACCATGCGAGCCCCCGGTATGACAATGTTTCGACTTCCGCTCATGGTTTGGATGCAAATTACAGCCGCCGTTCTGTTCATGCTTTCCGTCGGCCCATTGATTGCCGGCGCAATTCTATTGTTGCTCGACAGAACTGTCGGAACCGGTTTTTTCATTCCCGGAAAAGGCGGAGACCCTTTGCTTTGGCAACATTTATTCTGGTTCTTTGGCCATCCCGAAGTTTACGTGGTGCTTTTGCCCAGTTTCGGAGCAATTATGGAAATATTGCCCGTTTTTTCAAGAAAGCCAATTTTTGCTTACCGCACAATTATCTGGTCAACAGTCTCCGCTGGTATTTTGAGCTTTCTTGTATGGGCGCATCACATGTTTGTCAGCGGCATTGACCCGCGCATCGTGATGCCATTCAGCATTACAACCATCATTATTTCGGTGCCTTTTGCGGTTGTAATATTTGCATTTATGGCAACTTTGTGGCGCGGTGCAATCAGTTTTCCAACGCCGATGCTTTTTGCCCTGGGCACAATATTGACTTTCATTATCGGGGGCGTCACCGGAATTTTTAACGGCTCTCCAGCCGTAGACATTTTTATCCACGACACCTACTTTGTGGTAAGCCATTTTCATTACACCTTGTTCCCTGCGGTTTTTCTGGGAGGATTTGCGGCGCTGTATTTTTGGTTTCCAAAAATGTTTGCCCGGAAAATGAATGAGACTTTAGGCAAAATTCATTTTTGGTGGACAACAATTTCATTTAATGTTGTTTTTATTCCAATGTTTGTTCTTGGCATGCGCGGTCACATGCGGCGCCTCTATGACCCGACCCAATATGACTTTATCAAACCGATGCAACCGATCAATGAATTTATAACAATGGCCGCCGTGGTCTTGTTCTTGGGACAATTTGTTTTCATCTTCAACTTTTTTTGGAGCCTGTTCCGCGGTGAAAAGGTCGGAAATAATCCCTGGAAAGCCAATACGCTGGAATGGTCTGCGCCAACACCGGTTCCGCATGGAAACTTCCCGAAAATTCCAACTGTATATTCAGGCCCTTACCAATACAGCTTGCCCGGCGAAAGGCCTGACTGGCAACCGCAAGACAGTGAAAATGCACCTGTTGAATCAGTTTGAAAGATAGACGACTTCAAATCCGAGATAGGAGATAAATAAATATGAGTGGCTCAGTAAGTCATACGGGATATCAGCCAACAGATGAAGTCCCCGGTCGTTTGGGAATGTGGTGGTTTTTGTCTTCGGAAATTATGGTGTTTGGCGGTTTTCTCGCAATATATATTCTTTATCGCATGGCCAGCCACGGCGCATGGGCCGAAAATGCGGAGCACGTAAGCACAGTAATCGGAACAATCAATACCGTTGTTTTGCTGACCAGTAGTCTTACCATGGTAAAGGCTCTGCAAGCCGTATCAGAGGAAGAAAAAGTCAAGGCAAAGAATTTTTTGTTAATTACTGTTTTGTTGGGATTGACTTTTCTTGGCATAAAAGGGTATGAATACGCGCATGAAATTTCAATGGGTTTTACGCCTCTTTCGGGAATGTTTTGGTCTTTTTATTACGTTTTAACCGGCCTGCATGGCCTGCATATTATGGTTGGCATAATTATGAACTTTCTGCTTTACTTGAAAGCTGCGCGGGGAACGTTATGGCCAGACACGCATACGCGAGTTGAGTATGCCGGCTTGTATTGGCACTTTGTCGACTTGGTCTGGATCTTCCTGTTTCCTTTGCTTTATCTGTCATATTAATCGAAAACTGTGATGGGTCTTGAAAAATAAGGATAATTAGATGTCTGAAAATCAACATGCTTCAACGAACTATACAGCCGTTTGGGCTTGGCTCCTGGGACTCTTATTTATAAGTGTTTTTGCTGTATATTTGCCCTTTTCACAAGGTCTTACAATAACTTTTATTTTTGTTGTCGCGGCCGTTAAAGCCTGTATCGTCGCTGTTTATTTTATGCACTTAAAATCCGAGACTAGGCTGATTCGTTATATTGCAATAACTCCTGTTGTACTTTTTGTAATTATGATTTTGTCGCTAATGCCTGATACGGTATATAATCGTTAACGGCTTCAAAAAATGATAAAGACACCAAGCAAGTCCGGGACAAAAACATCCGACGCGGCCAGTGGTCGGCGGAATAGTGCTTCGTCGACCCGTTCAGGCAATCCGAACAAAGCGTTGGTTGGCATGATCGTCATCATCGGGTCGGAGCTTATGTTTTTTTCCGGCCTGATCAGCTCCTATTTAATTTTAAAAGCTGGTAACGCGGCCTGGCCGCCGCCCTTGCAGCCGAGATTGCCTGTGCTGGTCACCGGTCTGAATACGCTCATCTTGTTAGCCAGCGCCTTTGCCATGCATTTCGGATTGTCAGCCATTCGCAAAGGCAAACCTGTCCGGATGAGTAAATTTCTTGTGGCCACGGCGTTGCTCGGATTTACATTCCTATTCATTCAAGGTAGCGAATGGATGCGGCTGATCTCTTATGGCCTGACTTTTACTTCCAGTATTTATGGCGCCACGTTTTATGTGGTGATTGGCTGTCATGCCGTGCATGTTCTGGGCGGCCTGGTCGGCTTGATGCTGACGTTGAAGAAAGCCTTTGCCTCGCGTTATACCAAAATGGAATATACCGGCGTGGAACTTTGCAGTATGTACTGGTATTTTGTGGTGGGAATCTGGCCTGTTTTGTATCTTCTGGTTTACCTGGGATGATGACAATATGAAAATTTGGTTCGCGATTCTTTTTATAATAATTTTGTTTTCTCCCTCCCTCGCAACCTCTTGCCCAAACTGTTTTTCCGCAGGCGATAAAAATGTCTTGCAGAGCTATTATCTGAGCGTCGCGCTAATGTCTCTCTTGCCGTTCTCCATATTCGGTTTTATCTTTTTTTGGTTTCGGTCAAAAAAAATCATGACGAGTAGCGCCTTGCGCAACGATGTTCCAAGCTCAAATGACTAAAACCGTGTGGTCAACTTATTTTTAGATTAACTATAAATTTTGTTTAACAAGGTTGGGTTCATCTTCTCGAACCTAACAGTTACTCTCCCAATGTTACTGCCATTGGCAAAATAAGCATCGTTGCAACCCCACTTTCAGATAACGTCTGCTAAGAAAATATGGTCTTTATTAATCGCCACCGATAGGGCTGCTCACAATCGTTTGGCGGCAAATGCCAAATGCAGTGCAAGTGGTCTGGCAGTAAACATATTGCCATTACCCTTTAAAGGGATGCTTCTTTTCCACTTCTTTCCAAGCCCTTCTCATTTTCGATTATACGCCGATACCGGCGCTGCCCCACCAAGATTGCTGCGAGTGTGAATTCGCTGGTTCAGCAATCCGTGGTTATCCTGTTGACGTGGAATGTACGGGCAAGGCAATCGGCTCTACTTTTCACAAGCGCAATTTTTATTCGTAATTCTTTATTATTTGAGGCAAATGTTCAAACTTTCCGGAACAGGTTAAGACGTCTTTTCCTGCAAATAAGCAAGCAGGGCGTCGGCGCTGATCCGCTCCTGAATCATCGTGTCGCGTTCGCGCACCGTGACCGTGTTGTCTGTCAATGATTGCGAATCTATCGTAACGCAATAAGGTGTTCCGGCTTCATCCTGACGACGATACCGTCGACCGACAGCGCCACCTTCGTCATAAAAAACCATCATGTGTTTTTTCAGGTCACTCGATATTTTTTTAGCCAGCTCCGGCATGCCATCTCGTTTTACAAGTGGGAAAATTCCAGCTTTAATCGGGGCGATTTTCGGCGCCAGGCGCAGAACGGTTCGGGTATCTTTTTCAAGTTTTTCTTCTGCGTATGCGTCTACAAGACAGGTCAGCAGCGTGCGGTCGCAACCAGCTGAAGTTTCAATGATATATGGCACAAACTTTTCGCGAGTTGCATCATCAAAGTATTGTAAATCTTTACCGGAATGCTCCTGGTGGCGCTTCAAGTCGAAATCTGTCCGATTATGAATTCCCTCAAGCTCTTTCCAGCCGAACGGAAATTTATACTCAACATCAAAAGCGGCGGCGGCGTAATGCGCCAATTCACTTTCACCATGCTGATGAAATCTTAAGTTTTCCTTGTTAATACCAAGGCCGTCGTACCAGGCAATGCGTTGCTGTTTCCAGTATTCAAACCAGTCTGTGTCTGTTCCCGGTTTTACAAAAAACTGCATCTCCATCTGCTCGAATTCGCGAGTTCTAAAAATAAAATTTCGCGGTGTGATTTCGTTGCGAAAGGCCTTGCCGGTTTGGGCAATGCCGAAAGGAATTTTCACCCTCGAAGATTGCAATACATTTTGATAATTGACGTAGATTCCCTGCGCTGTTTCAGGTCGCAAATAAACAGAGGCTGCGGCGTCTTCAAGCGGCCCGAGATGCGTCTTGAACATCAGGTTAAATTGCCTGATTTCTGTCAATTCACCGCCACATTCTGTCACCATTTTACTCGGCTTTTGCGGACAAGGTGTAGAGTCGGTTTGGTCGGCTCGAAAACGTCCTTTACAGGTTTTGCAATCTACCATTGGATCGACAAAGCCAACCACGTGCCCGGATGCTTCCCAAATTTTCGGGTGCATCAAAATCGACGCGTCAAGACCAACAATGTCGTCGCGCAGCTGCACCATATTTTTCCACCAGTACTCTTTTATATTTTTTTTTAGCTCCACACCCAACGGGCCATAGTCATAACAGCTATCCAACCCGCCATAAATTTCACTGGATTGAAAGATGTACCCTCTTCTTTTGCAAAGCGCGACAACTTTACTCATTGTGTCCGGTGTCTTGTTACTCATTCGATATTTTCCCTAATAATGTTTGACTTAATAATCGAGGTTTTCTGTTTGTAAAATTTTAGCGGCTCGTTCAGGTGAAACCATGTTTACCTGAAAACCGGAACCCAGTTCAAAATTGGTATATGTTTTAAATGTCGGCGTGATTTCAATATGCCAGTGATAGTCTTTTTCCAACGTTTGCCAAAGACCCCTTTCCTTGCCTGTTTCAATGTTGGGTCCGGTATGCAGCACCATGATATAGCCTGGATTTTTGACAACTTTCGCAAGCTTTCCTAAGCTGGCGCGTAAAATTTCGACAAGTGACTGAAATTGTTCATTCCACTCGAAAAATGTCTCATGTTTTTTAGGCGCAATCCGCATTGAAAACGGAGCTCTTGAAGCAAATGGTGTTAGTGTCACGAAGTGTTCATTTTGTAGAACAATACGCTCATTGTCTGCAAGTTCCTGAAAAATAATATCACAAAACAGGCAACGCTCTTTGTATACGTAATGCTTGCGATAGTTGGTGAGTTTTTCCTTGACGCGAGCCGGCGTGATCGGCGTTCCGATAATATGCGTATGCGGATGAGAGGATAGTTCGGAGGAGTCGTTCCCGTAATTTTTATGAACCATTATATAGCGAAATCGATGGTCGCGCTTTAAATCAATGATCCTTTGCTGATACGCAAGCAAGATGTTTAGTATCTGCTGATCCTCCATATTCTGCCATTGCATATTGGCTCGCGGCGACTCAATTACAAGTTCATGCGCGCCAATGCCGTCTAGCAAATCGTACATTCCCTTTCCACGTAAATTTAAGTCCCCATGAATTTGAAGAAATGGTTCAGTCATGGGAAGCACGCGTACGCTCCAACCGACATCATTGGGTTTTGAGTCTGCGGCCCGGACAGCAAAAATCTCAGGGGGCGTTTGTTTTTCATTGCCAACAGAATATCGGGTCGCGGTCATTACTGTGCGTGTATGCGCCTGTTCATTGTTGATAAACGCGGACAGGTCTTCTGTTTTGTTTAAAATGATACACCACTGCCCTGATATAGGATCCCGTCGAAATTGATTTTTCCGAAAGGCGCTGAATTCAGTTCTGGTTTCCATTTTGGCCATTCTCTGGTTTATTCTTGCCTGTTTTATCAGGCTCGGATTGTGCAAGGTTGACTTTTACCGTAATAATTCGGTTACGTTCGACTTTTTCAATAAAAAACTTATAGTTCTCATAGGTTACCTCTTCTTTTTCAGAAGGCACATATCCGGTCAGACTGAGAATGAATCCGCCAAGACTTTCAAATTCTCCATCAGTCGGCAATTCAATTTGAGGCGTCTCGTTCAGCTCGTGCAGGTCAATTTTGGCGTCTATGACAAAGTTGTGATCATCAATTTTTTTTATTAATGGTAACTCCTGATCATATTCATCCTGAATATCTCCAACAATTTCTTCTAAGACATCTTCAAGTGTAACCAGACCGGCTGTTCCGCCATATTCATCAACAACAATTGCCATGTGATGTTTTTCTTGTTGAAATGCGCGCAGGAGATCGTCTAAACGTTTGGTCTCAGGAACGTAGTAAGCTTCGCGCGCTAACTCCTTTAGGTTAATTTTTGACTTTTCCTTCAGCTCGGTGCATGTCAGTAAATCCTTGATATGCACAATTCCAACAATGTGATCAATATCTTCTGAAAAAAGCGGCACACGCGAATGGCCTTTCTCCTTCATCAGCTCAAGCAAATCGTTGTATTTAATATTTTCATCGATCGTAACCATGTCGGTTCTGGGTATCATGATCTCGTGCACCTGCGTCTCGCCAAACTCAATAATGGAGTGAATCATCGCCCGCTCATCATCCTCAAGGTCGGCTTCCTCTTGTTCATCAACAAATGCAAGCAACCGATGCTGCTCAACCTCGTTATCTTTATTTTTGTTTGAATTGGAAACCCAAATCAACAAACTTGTTATGGGCAGACAGAGCCGAAGATAAAACTTGAGCGGCGCCTTAATGGTAAGGGCAATGCGCCCACGGGCTTTTGAAATGACAATATCGAGTAGAATTTGGCGGAGGCCCCAAAAAACAACAGACAATATCAACAGAGCGGCGACAAAAATGATTCGTTCCTTTGCAGTGAAACCTGATATTACGGGCGATAAAAGCACGGTTATTGTGATGGTTGCAAAAAAACTGGTAACCATTTTACCCAATTGGATGGCCAATGGAGCGGAATCGGCAAAATCGCCTGACTTGAGGCTGACTCCCGGGCGAGCCTTGACGATCCGTTCCACTACATTGAAAATTAAATTGAGTGATGTTATCAAAAAAAGGAGTAGCGCCAGCTGGTATTGTTGAGGAAATTGCAAAGTAAGGTTCACTATTTTACTGATTGTTTAGATCTAAAGATAGGTAGTAGTCTTCCCGTGCGCTCATTTTCTGCCGATTGTCGGGATCTTTGTCGGTATAGCCGAGAAAGTGTAGCATGCCATGCGCCACCATGCGCCTTAATTCATCGTTTTTTTCAACACCAAAGGCGACCGCGTTTTCAATAACGCGGTCGACGCTGATATAAATCTCTCCCTCAAAAAGCTCATCGTCGATTTCCGATATTGGAAATGAAATAACATCTGTATTGTCTGTATGTTGAAGGAATTTTTCATTAAGTCGAAAGAGTTCCTGCTCGTTCACAAGAATGATGTTTGCCTCGCCTGGTTTACTTGCTTCCTTGTCCCATATCATCTCCACCAACTGAACCAAACTCCGAGTTTCTATCGCAATTTCTTGATTATTGAGAATGTTTACTTCTATTTTCATACGATTTGAACTCGGGGTTTCCTGATCACTTTTTCGTCAATTTTAGGATATTTAATCCGCCCGTGGAACATTGCTGTTACCGTTTTAACAAAGCTCTCTTTAATGATTTTAAGTTCGCTAATGGTAAGAGGACATTCATCAAGTTCGCCTTCAAGAAGGCGCTCCTGAATGATAGTGTCAATCAGGCTGCGTATTCTATTTGCCGAAGGGTCTTTTAACGCTCGCGATCCGGCTTCGATGGAATCCGCCAGCATGACAATTCCAGCCTCGCGTGTTTGCGGTTTTGGCCCCGGATAGCAGAAGTTAGATCTGTCAATTTCAACTTCGCCGTTGAGCTCAATGGCTTTTTTATAGAAAAAGCGAATTAAATTGGTGCCGTGGTGCTGCGGAATAAATTCTCGAATGATACGCGGTAAATTATACTTTTCTGCGACTTCTAATCCACGTTTTACATGGTTAATTAAAATTAAACAACTCATGGTTGGCGTCAACTTTTCATGTGGATTTTTACCGGCTTTTTGATTTTCGACAAAGTATTCCGGCTTTTCCATTTTTCCGATATCGTGATAATAAGACGCGACTCTGGCAAGCAAGGCGTTTGCGCCGATTGCTTCCGACGCAGATTCAGAAAGGTTGCCCACCATGATACTGTGATGATACGAGCCAGGAGCCCTAATTGCCAATTCCCGTAACAGCGGTTTGTTTAGATCAGAGAGTTCAAGCAACGTTGAGTCTGTTGTTACCTGAAAGAAAAATTCAAAAATGAGCATTAAACCGTAAGCCAGGATCGGCGAAAGCAGACTGACAACAAGCGCATAATTCCACATATCCCAGATAACATCAAAGGAGGTGTGCCGCAACAACTCAAAAGCAGTGACAGATAAAATATAAGATGCGGCCAGGTAAAAAATGGCTTTTAAAATCCAATTGCGCGCCTGAATTTCCCGAACTGCAAAGGTCGAAACGATACCGGCAAACATGGTTACCATCATCCCGGGGAAATCGTTGCCGTGCATTGTGGCAACAATTGCGCTCATGCTTATCGTGGCAATAAAAGCAGTTCGATTGTCGAAGAAAATTGTTAGCAACATAGCTGTAAGCGGCACGGCTGTCACATATTTATGCTCTACCGGAAGGCCGAATGTATTGATGAAAAATGTAGCGCCAAGCATAAACATAAAAATGGTGAACAGCATCAGGTTTCTTTTGAGGTCATCAGTGTAATTTTTTCGATAATACTTCAAAAAGAAAATGCTCAGAGATAGGATCAGGGAGATGGTGAGAAGGCGACCGATATATGGCAGCAGAAGTTTTAGTCCACCTTCTTGTAATTCCTGTTCAAGTTGAGTAGACGCCAGCGAAGTCAATTTTTCAACAACCTGGGTTGTAACCTTATCATGCGGCGAAATAATTCGCTCGCTTTCTAAAACGATTCCTTTTGATAAGGCGACATTTGCAATTGCCTGTTTCGTTCTTTTTTCAGTGGTTTGTTGATCGAAAATGTAGTTCGGTTTCAAAAAAGCCGTGATAATCGGGTAGCCCATCTTTATGGAAATATCATTATCTTTAAAAAGTTGTCGTAACCTTTCAATTAGTATCTCGTGATAGGTGTCTAACCTTAAAAAGGGTTCCGAGCTTTCCAATACTTCGCCTTGCGAGGAAATTATTGCCAACTTTTTAACATGAGAAGGCACATCTGAACGATTGCGGTTAAGCAGTCCAATTGCTTGCACATCCAATAGCAGTCGCCGAAGTTGTTGACGGAAGTTTGCTATAGATTTCTTATACTCCTTTTTCCTGTTGACGGATTTTTTGACTTCACTTGGCGTTGCATTTGGAATTGGCGTGTCTATCAGATAGGAAAGATGCGCCTGTTCAATAACAACTGCGGTGGCTTCTAACAATGTGCGCACATGCTTTTCTATTGTAGAGTCGGGCTCACTTTCATGAACAAGTTTATCCAAATCTTCAAATAGTTTGTCAAAGCCGACTAAAGATTTTTTTGCGACTCCATCCGCTTTGATGAAAACCAATGGAATTTTCTCTGCTGCGGCCTTGCGATCCTTTGATATTTCATTTTCACTTTTATTAATATAAAATGTAAAGGGCGCAATAATTTCATCGCCTGTGTAAATATCTCCTTCCGCAAGATTTGAGAATTGAAAAGTTTCACTTGAAGGGAACAGAAAGGCTGTCGATAAAACCGCGATGACAATAAGACTGACTTGAATACTATAGCGAGCAGGTGTTCTGTTTTGCAAATTCTGCAAAGTATTGTGAACATTTTTCCTGAATGGGTATGCTATTTTTTTAAAATTCAATGGGTTTGCTCCAAACTAAAGACCATCGCTTTGAACTGCTTTATAACCATCATAAGCTTTGATAATATCCCGAACAAGCTTATGGCGCACAACATCCGCATCGCTCATATAGGTGAATTTGATTCCATCAATTTTGTTCAAAAAATGTTGAACCTGCACCAGGCCGGAACTCTTTTCATCATTTAGATCAATCTGGCTTACATCGCCGGTGATAATTGCCCTCGAATTAATCCCTAGCCGCGTCAGAAACATCTTCATTTGATTAAAAGTTGAATTTTGAGCTTCATCAAGTATCACAAAAGCATTGTTCAATGTACGGCCGCGCATATAAGCCAAAGGTACAATTTCGATAATCGCTGAATCGAGGTAGCGTTTTAATTTGTCGTCAGGAATCATATCATGAAGAGCGTCATAGAGGGGACGTAGATAGGGATCAATCTTTTCGCGAAAATCGCCTGGCAAGTAGCCCAAACGCTCCCCCGCTTCGACAGCCGGGCGGGTTAATACAATTCGATCGACAAGTTTATCACGCAAGTGAGCAACTGCAAACGCAACCGCTAAAAAGGTTTTTCCTGTGCCGGCCGGGCCAATTGAAAAAACAATGTCATTCTGAAAAGCCGCGTTGAAAAAATTTTGTTGTCCCGCTGTTTTTGGTTTAACAAATCCCTCTTTTTTATAAAGGATGATGTTGTCAGGGTTTTCGTTTGGAACAGCTTTGGTTTCGCTGTTATAGGAAACCCCGGACAGAATTGTCTCAAATTCGGAGCCGGAGACGCCACCCTGACGGCTTGCAAGTGAAACGAGTTCCTCTAAAGCTCTTTCCGCATCTGCAACCGACGCCTGCGCGCCTTCTATCAGCAAGTTTTGTCCACGAGCTGATATTTTCACATGAAAAGATTCTTGAATTATCCTGAGGTTAGAATCATGCGGCCCAAATACTTTTAATTGATTAACACCTGGCAGCAATACTTTTTTTTGGATGTGATTTTCAGTCAAAAGTGACAGTTCTCCATCTATAGAGATTAATATAAAAAAGCCCTTGCCGATTCCAGAAACAAAATCAGGCAAGAGCTTTTAGGCTTTTAAACGAAGTAGACTCTACATTTTATCGAACTTGAATAGAATAAGCCAAATTCAACATAGAGAATGCTTTGTTAATTTGACGGTATTTTAAGCACTTGGTGTGGGTAGATAAGGCTTGGCTCATCACCGACAATATCTTTATTGGCTTCGTAAAGTTCGCGCCATTTTGTCGGATCGCTCATCACGTCCATACTTCCTGCTATCTTGGAAAGATTGTCGCCCGAACCAACGAGATATTCGTTTGGACCATTTTCACGATGAATTTTGAAAATTTGTTCGGGATAAATCAAGTCGGCGTCTTTAATTTGTTCACGGTTGTAAGAGTAAACTCGAACCCATGCAAACGGGTCGCCATAGATGTCCGCTTTTCTGGCGATTCTCCACAGGTAGTCGCCTCTCATAACTGTGTACTCATCGTACATGCCTTTAGGCATATTGGCTCTTAATTGTGCAATTTTGCCTTCAATTCCGGAAATAGTATTACGCATCTCAGAAAGAGAATAGATTTTATTTTCCTTCATTTCAGCCAATTTCGCTTCCAAGGCATCAATTTCTTTTCTTCTTTTAAAAAGATCTTCCGGTGATAAAGCTCCGAGCGCATTTAACTCATTTTCAAGGCTATTGAGCTCTTCACGGTAAGCCGCGACATCTTCTTCAGACACGCCAATAGCCGCGTAGATATTAGCCCACTCACTTTTAATTTCGCCTTCAACGCCTCCGACTTTAGACTCTAAGTCAGCAATTTCGGTGTTGATTGCAGCAATTTGAGCATTGGCCGCTGTTTCTCTGTCCGCCCATTCTTGCAATAATACTTTATACTCTTTCATGGTCATTTCTTCTTGAGCGACAACATCACCCGTAAAAACAACCGTTGAAAGAAACATCAGCATTGAGCAGAAGAAGAGAACTTTTGCAACTAATTTCATTTTTTCCCTCCTGATAATTATTGAGTAAGTCTTTCTTTAACCATTTCCAACTCACTCTTCGTTTCTTGAAGTTCTCTTCGTTTCTTGTTTAACTCGCTTTGAAGACGATCTCTCTCTCTCCGTCTTTCTGTTGAAGTATTTTCAGCAGAAAGAGCAGCATTTTTTTGTTCCTTTAACGCCTGCATCTGTTCTTCATTTGGCCTTGAAGTACAGCCCATGAAAGAAATAGAGAAAACAAACGCCAACATGATTGAAAGGTTACAAAAGTTTTTCATTATCCATTCACCTCCTTCCGAACGATATACATTATTTTATGATATGAACTCAATTGAAAATTTACTTTTAATATCTGTAGATACTTTTTTTGTCAAAATTTGGCAAGATTTTTTAAAATCGTACTTGAAAACCTACATTTAGATTTAATTGTTCCGGCGGTTCCTGAGCGAAGCCGATGGACTTTGCCGAGTTAGAAATAAGTAAAATCTGGCCAAGCTTAGGAAAAAATAAAACCTTTGTCAAGTGAAAAAGCCTTATCGAATCTTCAGCCCCAGCTCTCTGAGCTGGCCTTCGTCAACCGTAGAGGGTGAACTTTCCATTAAAGAAACAGCGCTGTTGGTTTTAGGGAATGCGATAACATTCCGAATTGAGTTTTCACCGGCAAAAAGCATTACCAAACGATCAAATCCAAAAGCTACGCCTCCATGCGGCGGCGCGCCATACTCTAACGCATCCAACAGAAACCCGAATTTATTGCGCGCCTCTTCCGCCGGAATATTGAGCAAGTCAAACATTGCGCTTTGCATCTCTTTTGTATGAATTCTAATGCTGCCGCCAGCTACTTCATATCCGTTTAGCGTCAAATCATAGGCTTTTGCGCGCACTTCTCCCGGAGCGGATTCGATTTTGTCAACATCTTCATCCATTGGGCTGGTAAATGGATGGTGACGGGCCACATAACGCCCTTCTTCGTCATTATATTCAAGGAGTGGGAATTCAGTAATCCAACAAATTTCGTGCTTGTCTTTTGGAATAAGATCTTCGTTGCGGGCTATTTTGAGCCGCAAACTTCCTGCGAGGAAAAATGCTTTTTCGCTCTTGTCAGCAAACATCAAAAGCATGTCGCCATTTCTTGCCTCAAAAGCTAAATTGATCGCCGCAATTTCCTCTTCACTGAAAAATTTACTCAAAGGCGATCCCCATCCACTTTCATTCACTTTGATGGCGACCACGCCGCCTGCGCCTTCTTTTTTCATCTCCTCTGTCAAGAGGTCGATTTGCTTGCGTGAATATTTGGAGCCGCCTTCCACAGTAATTCCACAAACCGCGCCGCCGTTTTTTATACATTCGGTGAAAACCTTAAAGCTGCAATCGCCTACAATAGAAGAAATGTCGGTTACTTCCATGCCAAAGCGCAGGTCAGGCTTGTCAGAGCCGAACCGCCGCACGGCTTCAGCGTAGGTCAGTCGCGGAACCGGGTTAGGCAAAGTTTTTTTGAAAATCTTCTCGAAAAATTCGGCCATTAAGCCTTCCACCATGCTCATTACATCGTCTTGTTCAACGAATGACATTTCTACGTCTATTTGGGTGAATTCTGGTTGCCGGTCTGCGCGAAGATCTTCATCGCGAAAGCATCTGACGATTTGGTAGTATCGATCCATGCCGGAAATCATGAGCAATTGCTTATAGGTTTGCGGGCTTTGCGGAAGCGCGTAAAATTTACCTTTGTGAACTCTGCTTGGCACCAGGTAATCACGCGCGCCTTCCGGCGTGCTGCGCATTAGAATCGGCGTTTCAATTTCGAGAAAGCCGTTTCCATTAAAATAGCTCCTGGCTATTTGAGCCGCCTCGTGTCTGATTTGAATATTCCGCTGCATGTTGGCCATGCGCAGGTCAAGGTAACGATACTTTAGTCGATTCTCTTCGGAAATATCTTTGATGTCATCTATTTCAAAAGGCGGGGTCTTTGACTTGTTCAGAATTTTTAATTTGCTGATTAAAATTTCGATTTCACCAGTGGACAGGTTTGTATTAACCATGCCGTCTGGTCGCAGGCGCACGTTCCCCTGGATTGCGAGAACGCATTCTCCCCGCAATTCTTTTGCTTTGACAAACTCATCAGCAAGCACATCTGGATCGAATACGATTTGCGTTAAACCATATCTGTCGCGCAAGTCGGTAAAAATGAGTCCGCCGTGATCACGACGACGGTGCAACCAACCCATTATGACGACTTCATCACCGTTTTGCTCTTTTCTAAGTTCCCCGCAAGTATGGGTTCTTTTCCAACCCGCTAGCTGATCCACTATTTACCCTCCTCGTTGCGCTGACCGCTCGATAAAAATCAATCGTCAATAACGTAAAAAAAACCTTTTTTTCCTAACTGTATTTGGGGTCTGACATGTGTTGCGCCGGTTCAAAAATGAACCAGTCCGTAGGAATGCCTTGTTACGTGAAAGCCTCAGTGTCAAAGACCAACAATGTTTTTGATCCTGACACAATCCTTCACGGGTCGAAAACTAATTCTGAGTCTGAGTTGGCAATTGTTCGGTTTTATAATAATTGATAATTGCCTTGAAAATTAGTTTCGCGTGGTATCGAATATCAGGCTTTAAGCATCGAATTTTGACTTCCAGCGCAGTTTTGTTGGTAAGAGTCACTTCCGAGATTTCGATGTTTTGCGCCAGAACGCCGACCGACGACTCAATTTTGCGAAACGCTTCCAATATTGATGCGGCGATCTTTTCTCCGACTTTGTTTGCGGGATAAATGGTTGCCTGAACCTTCACTGAATCCGTCGGCTCATACGCATAAACCAGCCTCAAATACCATCCTTCAGGTATGGGATTAACAAATTTGATTCTGTCGTCTGCGGATGACCATGTATCGCCCTCACGAACCAAAATTGGCTTTGCGCCCGCCCAGTTTAAGAAAAGAAATAATTCCTTCGCGAGTGATAAGTTTGCATTTGCCGCAGCAAGGGAATCCGCGAAAAAATCACCGGTAACAGTGTCGCCGAAGGCAGCGTCGAGAATAATGGTTTCTCCGAACAGTAGGCCGCCGAGGTTTGGCTTTATCGAGAAAGCCATGCGTTGACTTTTCAGGCTATCGATGAGAAACGGGGTTTGTTGCGGCGCATATCCTGTTTTTTCGATCATCAGCGCATCACCGCCTGCTGGTGGATTGAGGAAAAAATAACGCCCGTTTCCATCAGTCGTAGTGAAGATGGAATCATTCAGGCTTATCTTTACAGCTGCAACGGGTTCCTTGGTCAGATCGCTAACAATTTTCCCTGTCAAAGTTCTAACTTCTCCGCGTGGAATAAGCGACATCAACAAGGTGTCTGCAAAAGCGCCTGAAGCAGCGACAAGCCGCACAAGACCAAGTTCATTTTCAGGCTGATAGTAGACAGTTGTTTGGCCATCACGCAATTTGGGCGACATCGGAAATACGGTTCCCCGATCCACGGAAATATTAACTTTGACGCTATCCCAGACCTTTTCATTCTCTGCGTCATAAAAAGACAAATGTACAGGCGCCAGCGCAACGGAATCCGCTGGCAGATATTGTGTGGCGCATTCAAAAAGAATTGAATCAACCGGAGCGGAAACAATCAACGTGTCCGTCTTGGGAAAATTGCTGTTCTTGAACATATTTTGAAAGTCAATACGCGCAAAATGATAGCCGTTTGAGAGCGAGCTGTCGGGTTGCAGCGTAAGGGTCGCCAAATCTTTGCTGAGTATTGTTTGCACCCGCTCCCCGTCAATTTTTGCAACAACTGTTTCCGGCAGCAAAAGCTGTTCGCCTAATTTATGTGTATTCTCTCCGGCAATGCCATCGGATAGTGAATATTGAAGAACAGGTTTTTTTGAAATTGACACATGGGTAGGTTCTATTTTTTGAGCGACGGGAACACCGCCGGCGGCCCAACGCGCTAAACCAAGAAAAATTCCGTAAGCTTCGCGGCGATTATATCGAACCCTGGTAAGGCGCTTCTCTTCACGTGGATTCGAAAAAAAGGATGATTCCAACAAAAGCGCTGGAATTGCAGAGCGTCGCAACACACCATAACCAGCCGGATAAAACAAGCGATCAGAGAGCAGGCCGTCGTCTAACACCTGCGGCAGGCGCAAGGCTTCCACCAGACCAAAATAGATATTCCGGGCCAGATCCATACTGACCACCGACTGTTCCGGGGTTAAATGATAAAATACAGCGGCGTAATTGGTGTTTGGATTTTCGCTGGCGTTGTGATGCAGTGAAATCATAAAATCGCAACCTGTAGCGGCGGACATCGCAGCCCGATCTTTCAGAGCGACAAAGCTGTCATCTTCGCGTGTGAGAAAGACGGATGCTCCGGCAAGTTCAAGAAAATGTTTCAACTCAACGGCGACTCGCAGATTCATTTCTGCTTCGCGCTTTCCACTTGGGCCGCGTTTGTATCCGGGAATTTCTTTATTGCCGCCATGCCCCGGATCAAGTGCGATTTTATATTGGGCTAAATGTCGGGAAAATGGCGGAATAGTATATGCAGTTTCAGGCAATTTTTGCCAGTTGTTGAGCTTTAGCTTTGAACTGGCGCATGAGATGGCGAAGAATGCTATCAGTATAAAAATATAGTGTGATTTCATAAAAACCAGACTGACCTTTAGATATTAGAATAAATTATTTCAATGATGGTTGATCTTTGCGACGCTTTTGTCAAAGCGAACTCAATATCCTTGTTACATTCATATAAAAACAACAACATAAGATAAAAAGCTGTCAACAATAAACAAGCGCTAAGCCTGACAGTAAAAATAATTTTTCTGGTTCATCGAACTTGCCGGCTGTTGTGCTTGCAAGACCCTCAGGAGCGAATAGTAGGGAGGAAGCCTGTAGATGCGTTTCCGGATTTCAACACATAAAAAGACGTTACTCAGTTAAATCAAGCTTGTGATTTTGTTCAAGTTTTCATATCATTTGTCACGAAAATGACATAAACTGCGCTTATATCTTGGCGTTAAGACTCTGTTCAAATGGCTGAACCGCCGGAGTTATAATTGGCAGGGATTAAAGGCGATGCTATACTATTACGGTCTTGAGCGACCACGTATCACAAAAAGACATCGTAGACAGTTGCAGGCGCAATTGGCGCTCCTACCTTGACGAATTTTTACTGGAGTTATTATGAATTCTCAAGATCCATATAAGAAAACAAGCGATTTTATTCGCAACTCAGCAACTATAAAAATGGTTGCAGTTGGACTGCTTATTCTTGTCTTGCTTATTCCCTCCGCAATGGTCTCGTCTTTGATTTTTGAAAGAGAATCGAGAAAAGAAATGGTAATTAAAGAAATCAACCAAAAATGGGGCAACAGTCAGACTATTGTCGGTCCTTTTTTTACCTTACCGTATAAGTTATTCTATAAAAATAAAGATGGACAATTAAAGCATAATATTCATTATCTGCATCTCTTGCCGGAAAACGTGGATATTTCTGGAGATATTGAACCACAAATTAGATATAGAAGCATTTACGAGGCCGTTCTTTATAATGGTAAAATTTCATTGAGCGGCAGTTTTACTATTCCCAACCTGAGTGAAGTTAATATTTCATCAGAGGATGTTCTTTGGGACAAAGCAGTTTTCTCAATTGGCATTACGGATATGGCCGGCATAAAGGAAGCTGTTGTAGTGAGGTTTAACAACCAAGACTTTAAAGCAACGCCTGGTTTAAAAACTACTAATATTGCCTCGTCAGGCGTACAGGCCTCAATCCCACTATCCCCAAGCAACAAACACAATTCGTTTTCCTTTCGCCTCGATTTGAATGGTAGTCAGCAATTGCACTTTTCCCCTGTTGGAGAAACAACAAACCTCACACTGAATTCGTCATGGACATCACCTGGTTTTAACGGCTCCTTTCTACCTGCAAAGAGGGAAATAACAAATAAAGGTTTTACCGCAGATTGGACAGTTTTGCACTTAAATAGAAATTATCCTCAACTCTGGTCTGGAAACCAATACAAGGTTAATGAATCTTCATTTGGCGTGAAATTTATAATCACCGCTGATCTATATCAAAAAACAATGCGGATATCAAAGTATTCAGTGATGTTTATAGTTTTCACCTTTTTGGCATTTTTCTTTTCAGAAATTATTAATAGAAAACGTGTTCATCCTATTCAATATCTTCTGATTGGACTCGCCGTTATTTTATTTTACGTTCTCCTTCTTTCGATTTCGGAGCATGTTAATTTTGATATTGCATATATTGTTTCAGCAATTGCAATAACTGGTATGATAACTGGCTATTCAAAAGGAATTTTAAAAAATAAACTTTTCACATTAACCGTTTCCGGAATATTGATAGTCCTATATGCCTATCTTTACATTGTTCTTCAGCTTGAAGATTATGCTTTACTTATGGGCAGCATTGGGCTGTTTATAATATTGACAGCAGTAATGTATATTACCAGAAAAATAGATTGGTATAATTTGGACAAGGAGCAAAGCGCTTGAAAAGCTAACTTCACCAAACATTGTGCAGGAGTGAATTTTCCGGTTTAGTGCACTCACCGGGCAAATTTTTGTTTAGTCAATCCAGTGTAGAAAAGGGCAATGCCAGTAATTTCGGCGTTACACGCAACCAAAAGTTTTTCCTTTTCCCTGGACAATAGTATTTTGCTCTTATAAGGTATTTTATGAATTATTTTTTCAAACTTAAATATGCCACGCTATTATTTTTATTATTTTTGCTCTGTGGAAGTTTTGTCGGGTTGATTTTTTCAGGCTGTAGCAAGCGTTTCACCAATAATCCCCTCGCAAACCAACCGCCAAACACCTTTGTCTCGATTTTTTCATCAGGCAATCTGAATCCCGTGATTAGCCAGCAAACCTTGCATTGGTGGGGTGACGATCCGGATGGAATCGTTGCAGGCTATATCCATACATTCAATCCGAATGCGACCAACCATACCCGTTGGAGCGACGACCAAGCCGATCCTGATTGGACGTTTACTGAAAAAACTGAAAATACCTTTATTTTAACCTTAGCCGGTCTGGATACGATTTACAGTTTTTGGGTGAAGGCGGTTGACAATGAAGGATTAACCGATCCGGAAGGGGCGATTCAGCAATTCAATATCGTAAATACGCCGCCTCGTGTGGAGTTCCCCGTTGGCACAGAGGTTCCCGATACAACATTTACAGTCGCCAGCTTTGTTTGGAGCGGCAGCGATCCGGATGGCGACAACACCATTCAAAAGTATCAATATGCGCTTGATGACACCGTTGATCAATCTGCCTGGATTGACCTGGGGGCGAAGCAAACTTCGATTACTTTATTTGCTGCGGACGGCTTGACCGAAGGCGACCATGCATTTTATCTGCGTGTTATTGATCTGGCCGGAGCAAGCAGTTCAATTATGAAAATGCCGCGCGAAGGCGATACATGGTTTGTGAAAGAGCCGAAAAGCAATTTTCTAATTATCGATGATTACAATGTGGGTGATAACGCAGACAGCTTTTATTTTTCCGCTGTTCAAAAAGCCAGCGGCGAAACACCTGACACTTGGGACATTAAGGCAAATGCCAACGCTTTGGAGCCAGCCTCTCCGCAAGCCTTTCGCGAGACCATGAAGCTATTTAAACGTATACTTTGGTACGCGGATTCCAACCCGAACCTTGAAAAAGCAAACGTCAGCGTCAGGCAATTTCTTGAGGGAGGCGGAGAACTTTTAATGACTTCTTCCTTTCAAGCCTTCGCCTCAAATCTTGGCGATCCTTTAAACTTTTCCCCGGCTGACAGCCTTGGTGAAAAAATATCGAGAATTACCAGAGATCAGTTGGTTGTTCCGAGTGCTGAATTTGCCGGTCAGGGCTTTCCCGAGCTGCAGGTGGCCGCATCCATTATTCCAAATGTTTATCCGATAGAACCGAAAATCAGCTCAACGGTAATCTATCAACTGCCGGAGACAGATAGTGGCAAGTGGTCTGGCTCGCCTGCGATTTGCGTGGTGAACGCCGACCGCAATTTTGTCTTTTTCGGCTTGCCAATCGCGTCATTAGACGGACAGGGAACTGCAATGCAAGTGGTCGAGTTGTTTCTGACCGGAATATTAGCTGAATAAGCTGAATAACTTGCTATTGCAGCCCAAAAATAACCAAACGCTCATTGAACAGGTGTTCGTATGAAACTAAAATCCAGATTGCTGCTCGTCATTATTTTTGTGCTTCAGGGCACTGGCGCAGTCTCCGCTCAAACCAAAGGCAATATCACCGGCAAGGTTTATGACGCGACCGGCGGCGAAGGTCTGCCCGGCGTTAATGTTTTGGTGACCGGAACATATTATGGCGCCGCGACCGACCTTGAGGGCAATTATTCGATTCAAGGCGTTAATCCGGGCACATATACCATTGAAGTCAAAATGATGGGCTACAAACAAATTCAAAACACAGGCGTTCGCGTTCAGGTCGGTGAAACCACAATTCTCAACTTCAAACTTGAAGAAACTGTTTTGGCTTTGGGACAAGATGTTGTCATTATCGGGCAAAAGCCGCTTTTTGATATTGAAGAAACGGCAAGTCGAAAAAGTTTGTCGAGTAAAGATATTGAAGTCGAGGCGGTTGAGTCGATCAGAGATATCATTAGCAATCAGGTTGGCGTGACCAGAACCGAGGGTGAAATTCACATTCGCGGCGGTCGGTCGCATGAAAACGCCTATTTGCTCGACGGAATTTCTGTGCAGGATCCACTTTCCGGAACGGGTTTCGGGCTTGAGATGAGCGCCGACGCCATTGAAGAGTTAGAAGTAATCACCGGCGGCTTCAACGCTGAATACGGGCAGGCCATGTCCGGTATAATTAACGTAAAGACCAAAGATGGTTCAAATAATTATCGCGGCGGCTTTTCTTATAAAGTTGATCACCTCGGCAGTCACAGTCCCGGCGCGCCGCTGCTGGGCAACTTGAGCTCGAAAAGCAAACATAGCTTTAACACAGATATTTTCGAAGTCAATCTAAGCGGCCCGGAGCCGCTGACACAGAAAATTCTACCAGCCCTGGGCTTACACTTGCCGGGAAGCCTGACTTTTTTCAGCAGCGGCTATATGATGACCAGCGACACCTATCTTGGCGCAAAGGCAAAGCAACTTTCTTCTTCTACTTTTCATGGCGAAACTTTTGCGCCAAAACAGAACAATTCATGGTCAGGCATCTTGAAGCTGACCTACAAGCCTTCTCCGACGATGAAGCTGACGCTGGCTGGCAACCAGTCCGTTTCCATTAACCAGAATACGCAATCATTGCAAACCAATCTGGAATTTGTAGAGCCAAGTCCGGGCTACCCTTATGCATATCAGAACAACCTTGATAATTTCAATACATTTACTCATTTAAACGAGCAACTGTCACTGTCCTGGACGCATACCTTAAATACAAAGAGTTTTTACGAGATAAAATTAGCGCGCTTTTTTAGCAATTTGCGCAGTGATGTAAATGGCAAGCATTGGTCTCAAATGGAAGAACCGCAAGACATTGTGACCCTTGACGCCATCGACTACCTCTATAATCGTGACAGCAGCTATGTTACGGTTTTTCCCGGCGATGGTTTTTGGGATTTTGGCGACGGTGAGACCTGGCATGATCATTATATAGAAGAATACACGCTTAAATTTGACCTCACCCGCCAGTTTGCCAACAATTCCCATGAAGTAAAAACAGGGGTGCAAACCAGTTTTGCTGAAATGCAACTAGTCGACATTTTTCGGCCATGGTTTGGTGAACTTGGCCTTAATAATGATCTATATCAGGTCAAACCCGCCTATGGCAGCTTCTATGCGCAAGATCAATTCCGGTTCAAAGGTTTGATAGCCAATGTCGGTCTGCGCCTGGACTATTGGTTCCCCGGAAAATATGTTGAAGACGCCATCGCCAACCAGCAGATCGTCACCATTACCGATGCAACCCGCAGCGCTTTCAATAATGAAACAGCTTCCTTTTTTGGTCGAAGATATCGCAGTCGTCTAAGCCCGCGTATTGGAATTTCCCATCCGATTTCCGACAACCAGATGTTATTTTTCTCCTATGGTCATTTTTCCAAGCGACCCAAACCACAATTTGTGTACGCCAAATTGGGCGCAAACAGCGCGCTTTCCACATTTCAACAATTCGGCAACCCAAATCTTGATTATGAAACCACGGTGGCGTATGAATTTGGCCTGCGCCACAAGTTCAGCGACAATGACGCGCTAACCGCCACAGCTTTTTATCGTGATATTTTTGATTATGTGACCACAATTAATTTCAGAGGCACAGGGCGCCTTTCAGGGCGTTCGTTCACAACATATTTAAATTTAGATTATGCGCGCTCCCGCGGGGTTGAGATAGAATATCGAACGCGTCCGACCCGGCATTTTTCCGGTTCGATCAATGGTTCATATAGCATTGCTACGGGAAAAAGCTCCTCGCCTGACGATGCTTTTCTGGTTGCGCAGGGAAGCTTAAGCGAACGTCCGATTACGGAAAACCTGCTGATTTGGGACAGACCCTGGCAGGCTGGCGCCGTTGTTAATTTCTTTATCGATAAGGGACAGGCGCCAACCGTCTTCGGCTGGACTATTCCGGACAACTGGAATTTTAATGCCAGGGCGTTTGCGCAGGCCGGCAAACGATATACGCCGCAATTTGCAACCGGACTATTTCTTCCCAGCGGCAGACCGCAGTACACCAGTGATCTGGATCAAAATGGCGAATCCGACAATCCGCTGGGAAAATTATCGCAAAGCTGGTTCTGGATCAATTTGAACTTTGAAAAGTATTTCCAAATTGTCGGGCTTAAATATTCATTTTCAGTTGAAGTCGAAAACCTTCTGGATCGCAAAAACCCGCAAATCGTCAATCCGGTTACCGGCAGCGCCTATGAATATGGCGATCCAACGCCGACCTCATTTAACGATCCGCTCTTTCCGGATGTGCAGGCGCCGGTTCAGCCATTTCCATTTAATCCGGCGCGCTACTTAACGCAGCGCAATATCAAACTTGGACTATCCGTGAGATTTTAGGCGTATGAAAAATCGGTCAATCAAATATATAATCAATTTTTGCGCGCTGTTGCTGGCAATCCCAGCTTCCGCGCAACTGATTCCTGTGCTCGGAAGTCAGCGCGCAGGCACGGCAATGGGAGCCTTTTTAAAAATTGGCGTTGGCAGTCGCGCAGTCGCGATGGGCGGCGCATTTGTCGCTGTTGCCAATGACGCTTCCGCGCTTTATTGGAATCCTGCCGGAATTACGCAAATTGAACAGAACCAAATCAGTTTCGCGCACACAGAATGGGTTTTGGATATTCAACATGAATACCTCGGTTATGTGCATAAACTGAGCCCAACAAGCCGCCTCGGCCTCAGCGTGTTAACGCTGCATACGGATGAATGGGAAGAGACCACGACATATAAACCAACCGGCTCAGGCAATTACGTGCGCTATGGCGATATCGCTGTTGGACTCACTTATGCGAAAAAAATGACAGATCGCTTCAGCTTGGGATTCGGATTGAAATATTTTGATGAAACCCTGGACACGGTTCATGCGCGCAATTTATTTTTCGATTTTGGCACATTCTTCAAAACAGGCTTTGGCTCTTCTCGCTTTGCGGTGTCGGTGACAAATTTTGGCACCAATATCAAGCCGTCAGGAAGCCTGCGTTCAAGCAATGGCGACAAGATAGATGATTGGCAAGATTTTGCGCCGCCGACAATTTTTCGTTTTGGCTTTGCCGGTGAATTTATCGACACAAGATTTCAAAAGCTAACCGCTTCAGCTCAGTTGAATCACCCGAATGACAACGCCGAAAATTTCAGTCTCGGTCTGGAATACTGGTGGCGAAATATGCTGGCGACGCGCGGCGGTTACCAGTTCAATGCTGACGAAAAGTCATGGTCTGTCGGCGCCGGACTTGCGTTGCCGTTGAAGTTGATAGACTTTAATGTAGATGTCGCATATTCCGGTTTTGGTGTTTTGGGCAACATCAGCCGGTTTTCAGCGACGATAGGGTTTTAGAACATTCTTTCTGACCTTTGCAGAAAAAGTTCACGAATAGAACAATAATCAGCAGTTAAAATAAGCGATAGATTGATTATGAGGAAACTGATACCACTATTATTGACAACGCTCGCATTATTGGCCTGCGGCGGCGAAAAACTGCCGCTGCCCGATCAACCGACCGACTTTGGCAACACCGCAGTTGACGACACCACTTATTTGCTTATTAAGCCGGTCTGGGGCGCTGAAAACGGATATGACTTTAACCAACCCCGGGATGTGTTAATTGGGCGCGACACATTTATTTATGTTGCGGATACCGACAATAACAGAATTGTGATGCTTGATCTTGCCGGCAATATCGTCGGCCTTTCGCAAACCATAACGCGCCCGGTTGCAATCACCCAGGATGTTCAACTTAACCTGCTGATTGTAAACAACAGCAACAAAATCTTTCAAATTAAACTGACGCCGGCGCGCCACCAAATTGCCAACGCCGCAATCGAAACAGTGTTTGAGGAAGTTGACAACCCTGACCGGCGCTATACGGGGATAAGCGCGCAGCCTATTCCAGACCCGACTAGTTTATCCATTTTATCAACCTATTTTGTCTGCGCCACAGGCGACCAAAAATCTGACAATCAGGTTCTTTATTTTCGCAACGGCTTTGACGTGGCTCTTCCAGACGCGGTTAATCTGGAGCCGCTTGGACTCGGCATTCAATCTGCCGCCATTCCAAGCGGCATTACAGGGGTGCGCGACTTCTCGGTGGATTTTATTTTTTGTATGATCGGACAAAATTCATTCAAAGTGCAGTGGATGACTTCCGGTGAATTTGGCTTTGTTTCCCGCCTCAATCCCGCTGAAAACGCCGATATTTTTCAGGCGGACAAATTCTTTACGCCCGAAGATGTCACCGTGGACGAAGAAGGCGCCATCTATGTTGTTGACGCTGAGCTGGACTATCTCTTGAAATTTTCTGTTGGCGGCAAAGAGTTACAGTCATTTGGCGGTTCCGGCTCCGGCGAAAAAGAATTTGACTCGCCACAGGGCGTTGCAATTTTCGACCAAACCCTATACGTTGCGGACACGGGCAACAATCGCATTGTGCGCTTCAAGCTTTCCACAGACGTGGCAAACAATTAAAAAAATAGTGTTTTAGTTCAGACCAAACACGGCGGTTAGATTTTGGCGGATCCGATTGGCATGGAGCTCTGAGCAAGAAAGTGGTGACGTTGGCGCAAGCCCTGCTGCAACCATTTTTCATGCTTCCTCAACCATTTTTCATGCTCCTTCAACCATTTTTCATGCCTCCGCAATCATTTGACAAGCTATTGGCAGGTGCTGGTTTTGATAAAAACATTTGGAGTGCAAAGGTGATTCAGACTACCCTCCCGGTCATTGAGCGAAGTCGAAATGTTTATGTCTCCCTCCCGTCTTTCTCTGCGGAATCTGCGGAAGGACGTCTCAATCCCATCTTTAGTTAGGTCACTTTTCAGACAGCTCCTCAAAATATGTCCCAATAAAACAATAGCTTAGGTCAAGTCGGTGGTGCAGTCTCCCTGTTTTTGACCCCTAAAAAGAGCCCTTTTGTCGTTTTTTTCCAGACTATCAGCCTCAAACTTTTTTTATTGTTTTTTTGTATCGCATGTAGATGTTTTTATATTATCAAATAATCGGGATCTTCGGCAATTTCGCCCGCGCCCCAAATTTTAATTTTGCCGACACAGGAGGCGCAAATGGGATATAAGCGAATGCTGTCTCTGGTTTCCAGTTTGATTGCCGCCAGCGTCTGCTTCAAATCCAACATTTCTCCGGGCGTTATTTCCGCTTCAAAAACAGAGAATTGGGCGCGCTTGCCAAAGTCTTTGAGCCGTTTGGCCAGTTTGGTTCGCACTTTATCGTCGCTGATATCATAAGAAATTAACACGTAAAGTTTGTCCGTTTTCATTTATTCTGTATTCGGATTAACGCAATTGAAAGGGTTCATAGGCGGTTTTATTTTCTTGTTGCTGTAAAAACGAAGCTAATTTTTGGATTTGTGTTTTAAAATGTTTCCGAAAATGACCGACGCCTTCTCTGGCTGTTTGTTCAAAATGCTCTTGTTTGAGGATGTTGTGATTTAATAAGTGCAGTGTGAATCTGTCGACCAGGGGGTGTCGGAATTCTTCAAGCAGATCGAGGGCGAGACTGTTTCTACCGTAATCGACGGTATGATAAAAGCCCAGAAACGGGTCGAAACCACTGCCGTCCAGGTGAGATGCAATTTCATTTGCGACAAGCACATAGCCAAATGAAAGCAAGGCATTGACCGGATCGCGAGGCGGTCGTCGGACACGACCGTTAAACGACCACTTTTTCAGCATGGTCGCAAAGATTTTGTAGTAGGCGGCCGCGCCTGAGCCTTCAATGCCAAGCAACGTTTTAAGGCTTGACGCCTGCTCAACCCCGGCCTTCATTGTGTCAATGGTCTCTAACGCCGCCTGATTAGAATCTGGGCTGGGATGTTTTTTGAGATAGTTGCGAGCGACGTCTGCGGCACTTTTCAGTTTGGCTGCGACAATCGTCTTTGAAAATGCCAGGCAAAACGCCGGGTCGGCCTGCAAATGATACTGCCGTTGTCTGAGTAAAATATTTTTGGGAAACCGTGAGGTTAACTGGAAGAGCAGTTTGCCTCTGCGGGTAAAGAATGCGATTTCAATATTGCTTTTTGCCAATTCCTGCAAGGCGGGCGTGGTGACCTGAATATTGCCGAAAATCATGACATGTTCAACATCAGCGCAGGGGATTTCAAGTATGGTTTGTTTGTCTTTAAGCAAGCGCAGGTGGTTGTATTCTTTGCGCAAAACCGCGCCTTGTTCGGTGATGTAGAGAAAGGCCATAATATTATCCTCTTAACTCCAGATATTTTTGCAGATTGAGGGGGGCGGGCAGCTTGGGAGGTCGGCCTTTTTGTTTTTTTTGTCCAAAGGGCAGATAAACATCATTGTTCAGAAAAATGGCGCCGAGAAATTTGAAGCCTCTGTCAAAAGAGACGATTTTGGTCTTGAGTTGATTGAGTTCGAGATGCAGCTCTTCAAGCAGCATGTCGGTTAGTTCAAATGCTTCTGAGGCCTTGTCTTCTGTTTTGGTCAGCACAAGAAAGTCATCGGCGTAGCGCACAAGTTTGAGGCCCATGTCGATAAAGGTTTCGTCGAGTTCATCGAGAAAGAGATTAGCGAGGGTCGGTGAAGTGACCGAGCCTTGCGGCAGGCCTTTGTCAAGCCGCCAGATATGGTCGCCGTCGTAAACTTCCGCTTTAATCCACTTTTGCAGCAGCGTGACAATTTCAGGCTCACCGGAGAAAAGGCGCTTTATTTTTTCAAGCAACAAGTCGTGTGGCACGTTGTCGAAGTAAGCGTCGACATCGGCGTCGACTGCGTAACGATAACCTTGATCGCGCCAATGTTTAATGTCGTAAATGGCGGTTGCAACGCCGCGCCCCGGTCGATAGGGTGGGAGTTGGTTTCAAATTCGGCTTCGAAAATATCTTTGATAATTAAAAATACGGCGGTTTGGGCGATTCGATCACGCACGGTCGGCACGCTTAAAAAGCGCTGGCCGCCGGCCGGTTTCGGAATGGCAAAGCGCATGAGCGGGAAGGGGTGATAACGCTGATAATGCAGCGCGTCGCTCAATTTGCGCAGGTTTCCGGTTAGATTTCCTGCAAATCTCCGAATGCTTACGCCGTCGGAGCCGCGGCAGCCGCCGTTTTGCTGCACGCGGGCGAAGGCGGCTTCAAGGTTGGGCAGAGAACAGATTTGTTGGAACAGGTTCATTTTAGTTATTCCGTGAATTGACAATCAGGCGCTGGCTTCTCCGTTGGGTTGTCTCTTTTGCGGTTTGGCCAAGGCGGAAAGAACCTCTTCGACAAGGGCATTGCACGCTTTTTGCATTTTCATTTCATCTTCCGGTCTTTTCGAAAGATAGTAACGCGTTGGCAGGAGCGGGCTTAACTCGCGATGTTGAAAAATAAGTTGTTGCCAGTCGCGAGCCGCCGCCGCAAGGGTGGCGATTGGCAATTGGCCGGTCAGAACATCTCTCCATTTCAATTCCATACGTTTCCGAACGGCGCGTAAACTTTTGACGGTCTCCCAATTTTTCTTTGCTTCGTTCCAGAAAAGTCCGATTTGGGGCAAGAGACAAGCGGTCAGAAACCAGTATCGGTTAATGACTTGTTCGCCCAAAATAACCGTCAGGGCACAGGAAGCTGCAAACCCGGCAAAAATCATAAATACAAAGAAACGAATGTATTGCCAACGCAGGCTGACGTCCCAATCAATGACTTTGTTGATTAAGTCCAATAATTCTCAACCACCAAACGGTTCACATAAGAGGATCTTTTGACGATATTCTTTAAAAATTTGGAAAAAAGGTTGCAAAACCTTAAGCGCCGTTCTTTTCACAGTTTTTTC
>Ga0316190_10000249_pt1 | contig 36020 bp, 24 predicted proteins | sample Eddworburrow2_MG_FD_204929 | JGI IMG/M metagenome (GOLD analysis project Ga0316190, IMG submission 204929) | Coastal sediment microbial communities from Maine, United States - Eddy worm burrow 2 | ecosystem: Environmental > Aquatic > Marine > Coastal > Sediment | place: USA: Maine | collected...
TACCTCTCCACCGGTGAAGTAGAGACCATTACCCCAGGCTACAATACCGCCGATGCCACTACCCTCACCTTCGGCTACGACGATGCCCGCCGCCTCACCCGCATCACCGATGGCCTGGGCAACTACATCGAATACACCCTCGATACCGAAGGCAACAAAGAGTTCGAGAAAACCCACGACAACAGCGGCGCACTGCACAAAAGCCTCCAACAAACCTTCGATGCCTACAACCGACTGGATATCAGCCAACAAGAACTCGAAAACGAAACCAGCAACTACGACTACAGCGTAGACGGCACCCTCGATCAAATCACCGATGGCAACAACAGCGTCACCGACTACAGCTACGACAGCCTCAAACGCCTGACCGCCACCACCCAAGACCTCGGTGGCACAGACCCCACAACCCAAGATGCGCTGACCCAATACGGCTACGATGCACAAGGTAACCTCACCACCGTTACTGATCCCAACAACGGCACCACCGGCTATCTCTACGACGACCTCGGTAACCTCCTCGTCCAAGGCAGCCCCGACACCGGCGACACCCTCTACACCTACGATGATGCAGGTAACCTCAAAACCAAAACCGATGCCAAAAGCCAACTCTTCAGCTACAGCTACGATGCCCTCAACCGGCTATACCTGCTCGATGCCCCCGGCACAGAAGATGACATCAGCTACACCTACGACAACTGCACCAACGGCATAGGGCAGCTGTGCGCCGTCACCCAAAACCCCAACGGCACAACCCCCATCCAAACAACCTACAGCTACACCCCCTTCGGTGAAGTCGACACCCACCAGGGCTTTAGCTACAGCTACGACAACGCCGGGCGGATAAAAACCATTACCTATCCCTCAAGTGCCATCGTCACCTACCACTACGACACCGTCGGACAGATCAACCAGATCGACCTCGACCACAACGGCACAACCACCACCCTGGCCAGCAACATCAGCTACAAACCCTTTGGCCCCATAACCGGCCTCACCTATGGCAACGGCAACAGCCTGACCCAAAGCTTCGACACCGGCTACCGCATGACCGGCCAGGAGATCAGTGGCGTACTCACCACCACCTATCCCCTCTACGATGCCAACGGCAACCTAGAGCAACAGACAGAGGGCACAGACACCCACGACTACAGCTACGATGCCCTCAACCGGCTCGACATCGCCAGTGGCAACTTCGGCAACCAAAACTACAACTACGACAAAGTCGGCAACCGCCAAAGCCTGGATCAGGATGGCGACATACAGAGCCTGACCTACGAACCCAACAGCAACCGGCTGGATCAAATCGACACCACCGACATCCAACTTGATCTCAACGGCAACACCACCCAACAGGGCACCAGAACCTACGACTACAACAGCCACAACCGACTGATAGCGGCCTACGACAGCGGCACCCTGCTGGCCACCTACAACTACAACGGCCTGGGCCAACGCATCGCAAAAAACTACCCTGGCCAAATCCCGGGCGACACCAACGGTGACAATGCCATCACAGCCGCAGACATCAACGCCGTCATCAGCCACATCCTTGGTCTGAGTACCGCAGGCGGCAACCCCGACTGCAACAGCGATGGCCAGATCAACATCATCGACATCGTCTGCCTCAACAACCTCAACGTCAGCAGCGGCGGCGCAGAGATTCTCGCTAAAACCAGCTTCGCCTACGACCTCAACGGTCAACTGATGGGTGAATACAACCACACCGGCGCACCGGTACAAGAGATTATCTACCTCAACGGCCAACCCATCGCTGTACTCCAGCAGGATGAAATCTACTACATCCACAGCGACCACCTCGGCACACCGCGGAATGTGATCAACAGCACAGGAAACATCATCTGGCGTTGGCAGAGTGACCCTTTCGGCACTACACTGCCGGAGGACGATGTGGATGGGGATGGTAATGGCTTTACGTTGAACCTGCGTTTTGCGGGGCAGCAGTATGATGGGGAGACGGGGTTTCATTACAACTACTTTAGGACTTATGATCCAGCTACGGGGCGGTATATCACTAGTGACCCTATAGGGCTTGAAGGTGGGTTGAATACTTATGGGTATGTTGGTGGGAATCCAATAAATCGTATAGATCCTACAGGTCTTGTTGAGTGGAATGCCTCATATGCTGGAGGTGGGTTTTATATAGGTTTTGGTGCTGGTGTACATCATTTTACGCTTGTATCTGATTGCATTAATGGAAAACAAGCAGAAGCAAGTGTTCTTTTGATCGGTTCCGGTATTGGAATAGGGATAGGATATACAGTCATCCCTGTTAGCATTGAAGAACAATTGATCTTTAAAGATCCTTATTCAACACCTGATCCAACAGTGTTCAATGGAATGGGAGGTATGTTGGCAGTTAGCGCAGAGCTGGCACCAGCAAGCTATGGGATAAAGGAAATTACTCTAGGAAGTGCTAAATATGTGGCTGGAACCGGAGAGGGTGCCACAGGTGGTATAGGGTTAGGGGCTACTATGTTATCTGGATCATCAACTGTACTATCATCAAAAATAACTAATTGCGACTGTGAAAAATAAGGAAACAACCTTGGCTGGCTCAATAAAAATAGTACTTGGTTCAATAGCAATAGGTTTTGCTTTTTTTATAATTGCTGTTGTTATGCTTGCTATTCTTGCACCACCTGAGACCTTTAGTGAATTTATGAATAAAGGAGGATTTGTGTGGGTTATATTTTCATTTCTTTCCTATCCTATATCTAGAAAATTACTAACCCGGAGATCAATGGATTCAGGCTCGATTGAAAAAGAAGATTAATTAATTTAGTTGGGTAGGATGAGACTCCGGCACCAAACATGGTGTGGGCGTGTCACCAATGTTTATTTATTGTGATGATGAAGCAAGTGGATGTAACAGGCAGCTGCCTGTCTAAGTTTTAAAGAACAACAAATTAGTTTGTAACGCTGCAAAAAGCACGGCCGTACGGTGCAATGAATGTAGGGTGTAATAAACGCATGTGCATTACACCGGAAAAAGGCACGAACCGGTAAATTACCCTGTTATTTATTTGTGATGGGTTGAGCGTATTTGGATGGCATTAGGTATATCTGGCGTAATGCCCGCTGGTTATTACGCCCTACGGTTCTGGACAATGGAGTCGAGTCTGTTTATTAATTATTAAATTCAACAATGATCAATAAATTGAATTGACGAAATAACAACTGAGGTCAGAGTAAGCATTTTTCTAATATAGGTTTTTAATTAAAACGCGTGATGCGGGTTAGCAAGCAACTGTCTGTCTGAATTGAAAGAACAATAAGTTAGTTTATAACGCTGCAAGAAGTAGCATGGAAAAAGGGAAAGCAGGATATGAGTAATAATAAAAAGGCATTCTTACTGGGTTTTGTTTTTATGGCACTGTCGGTTTTTGGTGTTGCTGAAGCGGCCCCTGAACTATCGGCCGGGACAGTCAGTGGTGCACCGGGTGAGCAAGTCACAGTACCTGTAAATTACACCAGTGATGGCACAGTGGCTGCGCTGCAGTTTGATATCCAGTACAACCCTTCCCAACTAACAATGGCAGATCCTGTCGCATCTCCAGCTATCGGTATTCATATCGTTCACTCATCCGAACCTTCAGCAGGCGTGCGTCGTATCCTCATTGTGCCACCCGAATCAAATCTCGTACTGGATTCCGGCCTACTGTTGGATATCCCTGTTACCATTAACTCTGCCGCCAGTTACCAAAGTGAAACTTTAACGATTACTGCAGTTGTCATGAGTGACAGTAGTGCAATGGCAGTGGCACCCACTGCCGTGACAGATGGCGTAGTTAACATTGAATCCAGCAACCCCGTTACCATCACTACAACTACTCTGTTAGGTGGCATAGTCGGACAACCCTATAGCCAAACCCTGGCAGCCATCGATGGTGTATCTCCCTACAGCTGGAGCATTACCAGTGGAGCTTTACCCACAGGTCTGTCCCTGGATACCTCTACAGGTCAGATCAGTGGCGCCCCAATCACAGCCGGTACCACAAACTTTACAGCACAGGCCGAAGACAGCATCGGTTTGACCGCCACGCAAGCGTTGAGCTTGGAAATAGTAGATCTAGCAGCCACCGGCAGCGTCTCTATTGTCTGGACAGACTTGGTCGGTGTGACAGCGGATGGCAGTACCCTGACCAAAACAGAAGCAAATGGTTGGGGCAATAGTGGAGCTGCTTCAGTGCAGGTCATAGCGGGTGACGGTGCCGTGGAGTTTGAAGCAGTGGCGACAAACACCTACCGCATGGTGGGCCTATCCAGCAGCAATGCCAGTGCACATTGGGACACCATTGACTACACCATCTTTATGCGTGATAACGGCACCTTGCGTGTGTATGAGGATGGTACAAACCGCGGTGATTTTGGTGCCTACCAGAGTGGCGACATCCTGCGGGTTGAGCGTATTGGCAGCACCGTGGTGTACAAGCAAAATGGCACGGTTTTCTACACCAGTGCAGCGCCCTCGACAGGTAGCCTGATTGCTGATGCTGCACTTTACGATGTGGGTGCAAAAATTGAGAATGCCCGAATCTATGAGGCGCCATAAATTTTTTAGCTCAGATGTCGGATAACCTCAGCACTGCGGCAAAAGTTTGCTGTACGATTCCTGAGTCACCGGTATTTATTGATGGATTGGATGGTTTATCACTGGAGGAAAAAGAGTGTGCGGATGTACAGTAGAGTGTGTTGCAGGATGTAATAAATGTCTGTGCGTTAGAATGGAAAAAAGCATGATGCCTCCTGGTAGGAGATATGATTGGGTAAGCTAAACAAATGAAATGCTTATCATGTTAATTGATGTGTTTTTGACGTGACTCATGTGGCGCAATTTAGGAGCACGATCATTCGGTGCAATAAACTGTGTTTATTGATATTTTATTCAGAGAGGGGCAATGGGTGTCGATGAGGTGAGTTAAATTTATATTTGAGAATAAAAAACGGCCTCTAAAAAGAGGCCGTTTTTTATTGGTGGATTGAAAAGATCAAGCAATAAGCTGTGCTTTGATCTTATTCATGGCGTTTTTCTCAATCTGTCGGATGCGTTCGGCAGAGACACCATAATGATCGGCCAGTTCGTGCAGGGTGGCTTTTTTATCTGATAGCCAGCGAGCCTGTAGTATGGCTTTACTGCGTTCGTCCAGGTCATCCAGGGCAGTGTAGAGCAGCGCCTCTTCATGGCTGGAGCTGTCTGATTGTTCCAACTGGCTTGCTGGCTCCATTCGCATGTCTGGCAGGTAGGATGCCGGAGCGACCGGGCGCTCTTCATCACTGCTTTCTTGAGGGTCAAATGCCATATCCTGTCCAGCGAGACGGGATTCCATCTCCAGCACGGTTTCTGGTTTAACACCGAGATCTTTGGCGACCCCTTCTACCTCTTCCTGTGAAAACCAACCCAGACGTTTTTTGGCGCTACGCAGATTAAAGAAGAGCTTTCGTTGAGCTTTGGTGGTGGCTACTTTGACGATTCGCCAGTTGCGCAGAACGAATTCATGAATTTCGGCTTTGATCCAGTGAACTGCAAATGAAACCAGCCGCACACCCATGTCGGGGTCGAAACGACGGACAGCTTTCATCAGGCCGACAGTGCCTTCTTGAATAAGATCGGGGAGTGCTAAGCCGTAGCCGGAGTAGCCACGCGCAATGCGGATAACAAATCTTACATGAGACATGACCAGGAGGCGCGCAGCTTCAAGATCATTGTTACCACGTAACCGTGTAGCCAGATCATGCTCTTCCTCTGCGCTAAGCATCGGAAGCTGATAGGCTGCACTAATGTAGGTATCGATGCTGCCAGTCGGCAAACTAACTGGCATGGCGAGTTGTGTGCTCATCTCTCTCTCTTGATTTGGTTTAACAGTCGCCCGCACTCTATTTTTGTGTTGAGTCTAGGCTACTTTTTAGCAGTCTACTATAGTGAGTGCTAATTTCCAAAAAAGTTCTATGAAATTGCAGTTAACTGGGCTCAATATCGCTTAAATGACGACCTACAGCGATCCATGAGCCAAACAGTCCCAGCAGTGCACTGCCCAGCAAAAGAGCCCCCAGGGTTTGAAAATCGATAGCTGAGAGATCAAATTCACTGCGGTAGAGGCCGGCCAGCCGTTCAACAGGCCCGTCGAGCACCCACAGTGAGAGGGTGACCAATAGCCAGGCAAGGATGCCGCCGGATAGGCCGTACCAAAGGCCGTTGTAGAGAAAGGGGCGACGGATGAAGGCATCGGTGCCGCCAATCAGTTTGGTAATCTCAATCTCGCTTTTGCGGTTTTGGATCTCCAGTCGAATGGTGTTGCCTACGATCAGCAGCACGGCCAGCCCCAGCAATATACCGATGACCATGACCCCGCGTCGGGCGATCTCTGTAATGGCGTGAAAGCGACGCACCCATTGGAGGTCTAGCTGGGTGAAGTCCACTTCGGAGAGTTTGTTGAACTCTGCCATTAATTGCTCTGCTGCTTCCGGGGTGCTGTGTTGTGGAAGGGGTTCGACAATCAGCACAGTTGGCAGTGGGTTTCTGTCCAATGCCTTCAGTGCGCCCTTAAATCCACTCAGCCGTTGAAACTCTTCCAGTGCGATATCGGGGTTGATCAGTTGCACCTCGGCTAGTTTGGGGTGCTTGCCCAGTGCGTTTGTCAGCTTAATGACCTGTTTCTCGGGGACATCTTGTTTTAGGAAGAGTGACAGGGTGGCAGCGCCATCCCAGCCGCCAGCCAGTTGCTGAATGTTGCCCAGAGCGACATGCATGCCAGTGGGCAGAGCCAGTGCAATACCGATAACGGCGGCGGTCATGAATGTTGGCAGTGGCGTGCGGCAGAGTCGGCCCAGACTGGCCAGTGCCACCTGTACGTGGCGCAGTACCCAGGTATCGATGCGCAGGCGTGGCATATTGAGGTTCATAGTGTGGTTCCTGCAACATCTCGTTTCAGGCGGCCATGGCTCAGGGTGAGAATGCGTTTGCCCATGCGTGATATCAGATCCAGATCATGAGTGGCGATTAGCATGGTGACACCGACCTGATTAAACAGAGTAAAGAGATCCATAATCTCTTGTGAAAGTGCGGGGTCTAGGTTACCGGTGGGTTCGTCTGCCAATACAACGGGTGGTTTGCTGACGATAGCCCGTGCGATACCAACGCGCTGTTGTTCGCCGCCAGAGAGTGTGATCGGGTAGGCGCGCTCTTTGTTGAGTAGACCGACCTTGTCGAGAGAGGCGTGTACCCGGCGGCTGATCTCCTGGTGGCGCAGCCCGGCTACGACCAGTGGCATGGCTACGTTATCAAATACGGTACGGTCGTGCAGCAGCCGGTGATCCTGGAAAATCATGCCCACTTCGCGGCGGTGGTAGGGGATCTGGCCGCGTTTGACCTTGGCAAGATTGCGGCCGCGTACCAGTACCTGGCCACGGGTGCAGCGCTCAAGCAGGCCGATCAGGCGGAGCAGGGTGCTTTTTCCGGCCCCGGAATGGCCTGTTAGAAATACCATCTCTCCCGGTGCAATATGGAAGTTGGCGTTGCTCAACCCTTCATGTCCGCCGGGGTAGCGTTTGGTGACGTTCTCGAAGTGGATCATGGAATATCAGTTAATTGGATTACTCTTCAAATAGTGCATCAACAAATTCTTTGGCTTTGAAATAGCGCAGATCATCAATTGCCTCGCCCACGCCGATAAAGCGGATGGGAATCTGCATGCGATCAGCGATGGCAAACAGAATGCCACCCTTGGCAGTGCCGTCCAGTTTGGTCAAAGTGATGCCGGTCAGCGGTATTGTTTCGTTGAACTGAAGTGCCTGATTGAGGGCGTTCTGTCCGGTAGTGGCATCTACTACCAGCATGACTTCGTGTGGGGCATCTGGGTCAATCTTCTGCATGACGCGGGCGATCTTTGCCAGCTCGTCCATCAGGTTGCTTTTGGTATGCAGGCGTCCGGCCGTGTCGGCGATGAGGACATCGACACCACGAGAGGTGGCTGCCTGTAGCCCATCAAAGATTACAGAGGCAGAGTCTGCCCCTGTGTGCTGGGCAACGACTGGGATGCTGTTGCGCTCACCCCAGGCTTGAAGCTGCTCGACAGCTGCGGCGCGAAAGGTGTCTCCAGCGGCCAACATGACGCTATTGCCTTCTTCCTGTAGGCGTTTGGCCAGTTTGCCGATGGTCGTGGTTTTGCCCGCACCGTTGATGCCGACCATCAGGATAACCTGAGGTTTGCCGGAGGCAGGCTGAAGCACGGGTTTGTCGCATTGTTGCAGAATATCCTGTAGCTGTTTTTTTAGTGCGGCAGAGAGTGCGCTGGGGTCGGATAGCTCTTTGCGGCGTACTCGGCCATTGAGGTCGTTAATGATACGTGTGGTGGCTTCAACCCCGACATCAGCGACCAGTAGCATGGTTTCAAGCTCTTCAAGCAGCTCATCGTCGATCTCTTTACGGCCCAGAACCAGATTGGCCAGACCATCGGCAAAGTTGCTGCGCGTGCGGGTGAGGCTCTTTTTCAGGCGTTTAAAAAAGCCGGGCTTGGCTTCGGGTTCAGGCTCTGGTTCGGTTGGTGTTTCTGTGATCTCTTCCGTGGGTGCATCTTCTGTGACTGCTGCATCAGGTATTTCTGTTGTTGCCTCTGCTTGAACTGTTGCGGTAACGTTTGGAATGCTCTCTTCAAGAGTGGCATCTTGCGGTGGCTCTGATGACGGTTCCTGCGCAGCTGGCTCATCGACAACTACAGTTTCTGCAGGTGTCTCGATAGGGGCTTCCTGTGCTGCTTCAGTAGAAGGCGCTTCTGTGACGGCGGCTTCTGGAGTTTCTTCTGCGGCAACGGGTTCTGTTTCAGGTATGGGAGCAGGCTGAGTATCGGTTGATTCTGCTGTTGCTACTTCAGCTGCTTCGTCAGGCTCACCTGCAGCCGTCTCTTCTGCTAGTTTTTTTGCGGCTTCTTCGGCAGCTGCTTTTGCAGCAGCCTCTGCTTCTTGCTTTTTTCTTTTTCGTCTGCCAAATCCAAACATGATTTGTTATCCAACTGGAACCTTATTCAAGGTAGTGAGTCTTTAATGACTTTGGACATCTGCTCAAGGCTCTGAAAAAATGCCGGGCTTTAGATCCAATCATCTGTAAAAATGAATTCTAACATTTTGATGGGAATCTCCCTATCCCAATCGTAACCTAGGAAGGCTAAATGAGACGCATTATTTGGATATTATTGCTGTCGAGCTGTTGTTCGGTGGTATTTGCTGCTGGTGAGGTGCATGAGTTCCAGCTGAGCAATGGCATGAAGGTGATTGTAAAAGAGGATCACCGAGCACCGATTGCTGTTTCGCAGGTCTGGTACAAAGTGGGATCCAGCTATGAGCACCGAGGTATCACCGGGGTCTCACATGTGCTGGAACATATGATGTTTAAGGGGACAGAAAAACATCCTCCGGGTGAGTTTTCGCGCATCATTGCGGCTAATGGTGGGAGGGAGAATGCCTTTACCGGACGGGATTACACCGCCTATTTTCAGACGCTTTCCAAAGATCGGCTTGAGGTCTCGTTTGAGATGGAGGCCGATCGTATGCGTAATCTGATTCTATTGCCGGAAGAGTTTGCCAAAGAGGTGGAGGTAGTGAAGGAGGAGCGGCGTCTGCGCACCGAAGATAAACCGACCTCGCTGACCTACGAACAGTTTAATGCAGTGGCTTTTCGCAGCTCGCCTTATCGCAATCCCGTTATTGGTTGGATGAATGATCTGGATAATATGCAGGTAGAGGATCTACAATCCTGGTACCAACGCTGGTATGCCCCGAATAATGCCACCATGGTTGTGGTGGGGGATGTGGAACCAAAGGCCGTATTTGCTTTGGCAAAGAAGCATTTTGGTGCTTTTAAGCCGGAAAAGATCAATGGCCTGAAGCCTTCAAAGGAAGCGGCTCAGCGCGGGATGATTAGAGTTAAGGTGCGTGCACCAGCGCGTCAGCCCTATTTGATGATGGGATACAAAGCGCCTGCTGTTAGCACTGCCGCAGAAGAGTGGGAACCCTATGCGCTGGAGATGTTGGTAGCGGTGTTGGATGGAGGTTCCAGTGCACGTTTTGCCCGTAATCTTGTCCGTGGGCAGGAAATAGCAGTTTCAGCTGGTGCAAGTTACAACGCCTTTACCCGGCTTCCAAGTTTGATACAGCTGGATGGCTCACCTGCGGAAGGTCAGTCTATGGCAGATCTTGAAGCGGCACTGCTGGCAGAGCTGGAGCGGGTAAAAAAGGAGCTAGTTAGCCAGCAGGAGTTGGAGAAAATCCAGGCTCAGATTATTGCCAGTAAAGTCTATGAGCAGGATTCAGTCTTCTATCAGGCGATGCAGATTGGCATGTTGGAAACCATTGGCCTGGACTGGCGTCTGGGGGATGAATATGTTGATCGGCTAAAGGCTGTTACAGCTGAGCAGGTGCAAGCGGTAGCAAAAAAATATCTGGTAGAAGATCATCTGACGGTTGCAGTTTTAGAGCCTCTGCCAATGGAGATGAAACAACCGATGAGTCAGGTTGCTGGAGGTAGTCGTGGTCATTAATAGAAGAGGGGCTGCTGTGAAGATTTGGATTTCGGCTGTTGTTTGCACGGTTGCTGTGTTGGGTTCGTCCCTCCTATTTGCTGGGCCAAAGATCCAGACTTGGGAGACACCTAACGGTGCAAAAGTACTGTTTGTTGCCGCGCCCGAACTGCCGATGATGGATGTCCGGGTGGTGTTTGATGCGGGTAGTGCCCGTGATGGCGACAAGCCAGGGCTTGCTCAGTTAACAGCAAGCTTGTTGAGTGAAGGTGCTGGGGACTGGAATGCGGACCAGTTGGCTGAACGGATGGAAGCTGTTGGCGCCGATTTTGGTACAGGCTCTGCGCGAGATATGGCCTGGGCAACCGTGCGTACCCTAACGGAGCCAAAGGCGCTCAATACAGCATTGGAGACCTTGTCGACGGTGATTGCTAAACCGCGCTTTGCGGCTGCGGATTTTGATCGCACACGAGAAGCGATGCAGATTGGGCTGCGCCAGAGTGAACAGAATCCTGGGGCTGTGGTATCTAAAGCCTTTTTTGCCACTGTTTTTGCAGGGCATCCCTATGCCTCTCATCCAGGCGGCACTCAGGAATCGCTGTCGGCCATGGTGCGGGATGACCTCATCCAGATGCACAAAAAATACTATGTGACGCGGAATGCGGTAGTGGCTATTGTCGGTGCTATTGATCGTAAGCAGGCGGAAGAGATAGCAGCGCAGGTCACTGCTGGGCTGCCTAAAGGGGAGCATGCTCCTGGATTGCCAGAGGTTGCTTTGGCATCTGAAGGGGTGACAGAGAAGGTTGCTTTCCCTTCATCACAATCACATATCAGACTGGGCCAGCCCGGCATGCGTCGTGGTGATCCTGACTACTTTGTGCTGTATGTAGGCAACCATGTGTTTGGTGGCAGTGGGCTGGTCTCTCTGTTGAGTGATGAGGTGCGGGAAAAGCGGGGTCTTTCATACAGTGTCTACAGCTACTTTAATCCTATGAGCCAGGCTGGCCCGTTTATTATGGGTGCTCAAACCAAAAATGCGCAGGCAGAGGAAGCACTGACGGTCATGCAAAAAACATTGCAGGATTATATTGATAAGGGACCCACCGAAGAGCAGCTGACTGCCAGTAAACAGAATATTACAGGCGGTTTTCCGCTACGTATCGCCAGTAATAGAGATATTGTGGGATACCTCGCCATGTTGGGTTTTTATGATCTTCCTCTGGACTATCTGGATACCTTTGTCGATAAAATCAATGCGGTTACTACAGAGCAGATTCGTGATGCTTTTCAGCGACGATTAAAACCCGATCACTTTACTACAGTGGTGGTTGGTAGCTCAGAAGCAACACCGGGTGGCTGAGTGAAGCCAAAGCGGAAAGCAACCAATCAGGTTCGTATTATTGGCGGTCAGCATCGTGGCCGCCAACTGGCTTTTCCTGATCTGCCGGGGTTGCGCCCTACCGGTGACCGCGTTCGTGAAACCCTGTTCAACTGGCTGCAACCTATCCTGCCGGGCGCCCAATGTTTGGATCTTTTTGCCGGAAGTGGGGTTTTGGGGCTGGAGGCTGCATCCCGCGGTGCGGGTGAGGTTGTGTTGCTGGATAAATCGCCACAAGTAATCCGCCAGTTGCAAAGTCATATTGCAGATTTGAAGTTGGATCAGGTGAATGCCGTACAAGCTGATGCACTTGGCTGGCTGCAAGCGCCTTCACTCAATATATCTTTTGATGTTATCTTCATTGATCCGCCCTTTAGTGATGGTTTACTGGAGCCTTGTATTCAGCTGCTTGCATCAAGCGGCTTGTTGGCAGAAAATGCGCGGGTGTATCTTGAGACGGATGTGCTAGAATCGCTCTCTTTTTTACCGGCTGAGTGGCAATTGCTGCGTAAAAAAAAGGCCGGGCAGGTGGCTTATTACCTGTTTGCCCCCCATCAGGTGGGTGATGATTGAACAGGAAATTTGTTCTTCAGCCAATCTGGAACTATTATTCGTTCCATCGTGAGTAGATTAAGCGTATGACCACAGCGGTTTATCCAGGAACATTTGATCCAATAACCAATGGTCATAGCGATATCGTCACACGTGCTGCAGTCCTGTTTGATAAGGTTGTTGTTGCTGTGGCAGCCAACCCAGGAAAGGGGCCTCTGTTCTCAGTGGAGCAGAGAGTGGAGCTTGCTAGAGAGGCGCTGGCTGACGTTAAAAATGTTGAAGTGCGCCAGTTCGACACGTTGCTGGTGGATTTTGCCAGTCAGCATGATGCAAAGGTTATATTGCGCGGCCTGCGGGCTGTGTCAGATTTTGAATATGAATTTCAATTGGCGGGTATAAACCGCCGATTAGCGCCGGATGTGGAGACGCTTTTCCTCAGGCCGGCAGAGCAGTACGCTTATATCTCATCCAGCCTGGTTAGAGAAGTTGCTGGACTTGGAGGGGATGTATCGGAGTTTATTCACCCTGCAGTTCAAGCCGCATTGAAAAGCAGGAATTTATAGATTTTTATCCATTGTTAGGAGAAGAAAGCCATGGCTTTATTAATTACCGATGAATGTATCAACTGCGATGTATGTGAGCCAGAATGTCCCAATGACGCTATCTCACAGGGCGATGAGATCTATGTGATCGATCCTGCTCTATGCACCGAGTGTGTTGGTCATTATGATGAGCCACAGTGCGTTGAGGTATGCCCAGTTGACTGTATTCCAAAGGATCCAGAGCACGAAGAGTCAGAAGAAGTGTTGCGTGCGAAGTATGAGCGCCTCACTGCCTAATCAGGTAATTGCCGGCTTGTTACCGGATATAAAAAAGGCTCCTAAATGGAGCCTTTTTTGTGTCTTTTTTTTATTGTTGCTGACACAGGCAGCGTCAGCTGTAGAAAAGCCTTCTGCTGTAGCTATTGCCAGTGCCCACCCGTTAGCCACACAGGCAGGCCATGAAATTTTGGCGGCAGGTGGAAATGCTTTTGATGCGGCAGTGACGGTTAGTGCTGTTTTATCAGTTGTCGAACCGTATAGCTCGGGCATGGGAGGAGGAGGTTTTTGGCTTCTACACCGGGCTGAAGATGGCTTTGAGACCATGCTGGATGGTCGTGAGCGTGCGCCATTGGCCGCACACCGGGATCTGTATCTGGATGACCAGGGAGAGGTGATTCCGAATCTATCCATTAATGGCCCACTGGCAGCAGGTATCCCAGGGCAGCCAGCCGCCTTGGTTCATTTGGCTAAAAAATATGGCCAACTTCCGTTAAAGCAAACGCTTGCCCCTGCGATCCGCTTAGCTCGAGATGGTTTTTTAGTGGATGATTATTATCAGCGTATGGCTGAGTGGCGGTTGGATGTGTTGCGCCAATCACCCTCTGCTGCATCTCAATTTCTACACAATGGAGAAATTCCACAGGTTGGGTATAAGCTACGCCAGCCTGAGTTGGCTGATACGCTGGAAACTCTAGCAGAACAGGGGCGGGATGGCTTCTACAAAGGCTGGGTTGCACAAAAGCTGGTAGAAGGCGTGCGGGCTAAGGGCGGCATATGGACACTTGAAGATCTGGCAAAGTATCAAGTTGTTGAGCGTGAGCCAGTGCGTGGCGTGTATCGTGGAATGTCTATTACCAGTGCGGCACCGCCTTCATCTGGTGGGATTGTTCTGTTAAGCATGTTAAATGTGCTTTCTCGTTTTAACCTCGATGATTATCCGCCAGTATCTCGTAAGCATTTAATGATCGAAGCGATGCGCCGAGCCTATCGAGATAGGGCTGAATACCTGGGTGATCCTGATTTTGTGGATATGCCTGTGGAGCAGCTTGTTCACCCACTTTATGCTGCTGGATTGGCTAGGGATATTAGTCCTGATCATGCCACTCCAAGCAGAGTATCACCCGCTAAAAAATCCGTGAGCGAAGGGCAAGATACCACTCATTTTTCAATTTTGGATGGGCAGGGCAATCGGGTTGCCGCGACATTGAGTGTCAATTATCCCTTTGGATCTGGATTTGTTCCTCCTGGCACGGGTGTTCTCCTGAATGATGAAATGGATGACTTTTCTGCACGCCCTGGCGAGCCAAATGTCTATGGGTTGGTTGGTGGGGAAGCAAACGCCATAGAGCCAGGCAAGCGCATGCTCTCCAGCATGACTCCAACCTTTGTTGAAACAACAGAAGGTGTGGCTATTATGGGAACGCCTGGCGGTAGCCGAATAATAACCATGCTGCTGCATGGAATATTAGAACTTCAGGCTGGTGGAGAACCAAAGGGTTGGGTGAGCAAACCACGCTTTCATCATCAATATTTGCCGGATGAAGTGCAGTTTGAACCTGATGCACTAATGGCAGATGAGGTTGCAGAGCTTACTCGTTTGGGGCATCAACTTAAGCCGCTGAAGCGCAGCTACGGCAATATGCAGGGTGTCTACTGGAACAAGAGCACAGGCGCTGTTTCAGCAGCTAGTGATCCGCGAGGTATTGGCCGCTCAATTGTGCGTTAGCAGCAGGATTTTTTTGGAAACTAGGCTGCATTCGTCACTGATTGTTTAATACAGTCTTCATTCCAAATGCAGCCTGTTTGGTCACATATACCCGCTGTGGCTGAGCCAAAGCAGTCAAAATTCCCTTCATTTAGCTGGATCGCTTTTACAAGTGCTGCTTTGGGTGGTTTTTTTGGTTGAATGCCTTGAGTCATTGCAATTTTGCGAATCTCATTCATCTTCATGACTATTTTTCTCCTGGTAGGGCTATTTGAATAATGCACTTGAGCGTTATAGGTACTAGATAAAAATAGCAGGAAAACTAAAGACATTATTCACAAGGTATGTTTGTCAGCAGGATCAGAACGGGGTTCTCGAATTACAGGGATACAGTTGGAGGTTTTTGCTGGATATGTTTTAGTGAGTAACGTAGCCACGGTGAGTTGATCAGTGGTTGAAAGAGTGAAGCCACTATTTACAGATATAGTGGGTAATGCCGCTGCAAAGTCTATGTGTGGCACGGTATTACATGCAGATTTACGACAGCCTATGCCAAGCACTTATAAGGCATATTAGAGAATATGCTGAAAAAGATTGGATTTTGAAGGGCTCGTTTCAGATGCTGGTTCCTGAAATGCTTAAAGCTTCCAAGTACCAAGTCGCTAACCCCATTAGATGTGTGGACACTTGTAACCACGGGTGTGGCTACTTATGCCCAAGGCAGTCATGGGCAGAGTAGAGAAGTAGATTCTTGTGTATTGGCGACATTGAGTTGCCTTTAAGCAAGCAGGGTGGCCAGCATGACTTATGATTTGAGGCTTTCCAGCCAATGGGCTGGTGAGTGTTTTTGTTTATAAGTGCTGACTAGTGAATAGCAGGGGAATATAAGTGGGTCTCTGAGTGTGTAATGGATGTTGTTTAGTTCTTAAGAAAATAATGAGGAAAATAGCTTGACCAATCAGTAAGTAGTTAGAGTGATGGATTTAATTGTTAGATAAAACTCAGGGATAGATTAAGAATAGTAACAAATTATTACTACATGCTGGGTTGTTGAGGCATTCCATATGATGACAAAAGTAGAATGTAGAAAAAAGCTTAAAAGGCAAACTGATTTACGCTATACAGCTGCTGACTCAGCTCGGCTGTCTAGTGCGAATTCTGTGATAGATCTTAATATGCATGCTGTAGCAATGCAGTGTCTGCTGTTTGTTATTTTTTTACTGCTCTTTGTTCCTAATCCTTCTGCTGCTGCACTACCAGCAATTGAAATACTCCCTCCCCTTACCAGTCATTTAGTATTGCCTGACAGGGTGGCTGTAGGTGCTGATGAAAAAATCTATATAGCTGACTCAAATAATAATATGGTGCATTTGTTTGATCGCGCTGGACAATACCAAAGGGCAATTACTGGGCTTGAAAGACCTACAGCAGTGGCTGTAGATATAGAGGGACGAATATACATAGGCAATGCTAGAAATGGCGGTGGTAGTGGCAATGTTGAGGTATATGATTCGAACCTGTTACTCATAGGAAAACTTGGAGTAGGTAATGGTGAATTTAAAACACCAGTTGGAATTGCGCTGGATAGCGCAGGTTTAATTTATGTGGTTGATGGAGGTAAGCATAAGGTTAATATCTATAACTCAGATCTCTCTTTTAAATCTTCTTTTGGTAGCCAAGGATCTGGTAATGGCCAATTTCAAGCCCCCAGTTCAATTGCTATTAATGAAATCACGAGTGAGATATTAGTTCCAGATATGACTGCAGCTACTGATTCGGCCCGGGTGCAGGTATTTGATTTTAATGGTGTGTTTAAGCGTAGTTTTGTTACAACAGGCACTGATGACTTGGGTGAAACAGTTGCTTTTGTCAGACCATTTGGTATCGCAGTGGATACACTTGATCGTATCTATGTTACAGATGGTTATCAGAATGTTGTAACGGTCTATGATACGGCAGGAAATTACCTTGGCAATCTTTATGACAATAGCCGCCCATTACGTAATCCCCAAGGTATTGCATTTGCGCCAGAATCCAGTCGGTTATTTGTAGCTTCGCTAAATACGAGGACAGTTGAGACATTCGGTATTGATCGTCTCTATGGCAGTATTGCTGTTTCTCCTCAGTCTTATAGCTTTGCGAATGTTACGGTTAATGGTGCTTCGGCAAATCAGAGCTTCAATGTATCTAACAATGGCAGTGGTAATCTTCTTATTGGTGCAGTGACATTAACTGGTGCTAATGCATCTGAATTTTTGATTGTTTCTAATAACTGCGCAGATACAACTTTAGTCCCTACTGCTGAATGTATCATTGAGGCACAGTTTAAACCCACCTCAGTGGGTAGTAAGAGTGCATCGTTATCGATTGCTTCAGATGATCTTTATGCGCCAATACTGAATGTAGCTTTGGGTGGAAATGCTGATCCACAACGGCACACATTAGCTGTTTCCAAAAATGGGGATGGTAACGGTACAGTGCTGGCCATGGGAATAAATTGTGGCACGACTTGTAGTGCGGACTATGTAGCGGGTGCGGCCGTGACCTTGTCGGTGTACCCGGATGGCAGCTCTAGCTTTGCTGGTTGGTCTGGTGGAGGCTGCAGTGGTACAGGAGGCTGCACTGTCACTATGGATCAGGCAATGACTGTAACAGCGGCTTTTAATATTAATCCAGTTCCTGTGGTTACATATTCTATATCTGCAGGTGCTAGTGGTAATGGCGGCATCAGCCCAGCAGGCACTATATCAGCAAATGAAGGCTCGATCGTAACGTTTGAGATTACCGCAGATACTGGCTACCGTGTATCAGATGTGCTGGTCGATAATGTTTCAGTTGGTGCAGTGGGTAGCTATAGCTTTATGGATCTAGGCAGTGATCACACCATTTCAGCAGAATTTACTGCGGCCAGTACTTTGTTGCTCTCATCCATTGAGGTGGGTGAGGTTAGTGTAGGAGATGAGTGGAAAGAGGTGATGCTGAGCAACACCTTTACTGACCCTATTGTTGTAGTCAAGCCAGCCAGTTTAAATGATACTTCATCTGCGGTAGTTCGGGTGCGTAATGTGAGTGCACAAGGTTTTGAAGTGCGCATACAAGAGTGGGACTACCTATTGAACATAGAGGGTAATAGTACTGCTCATGCCGAAGAACAGATCAGTTATATTGTTATAGAACGAGGCAGTTACATCCTTGATGATGGCACTCGAGTTGAGGCGGGTTGGTTTAACACGAATGGGCTATTAGCCAGCTTTATTCAGACCTTTGCAGTTTCTCCTGTTGTTGTATCAAGTGTTGTCACAAACAATGATGAAACGCCAGTAATCGTTCAAATGAGCAATATTGATGAGGCAGGCTTTGATTATAGGTTACAGGAAGAGGAGCTGAATGATCAGGTTCACGCGACTGAAACAGTTTCTTTTATTGCTTGGGAACCATCTCAGGGCTTGCAGAATGGCATTAAATTTGAGGTTGATACAGTTAATGCTTTCCCAGAGCAAACCACGACGATTAACTTTAACGACAGCGATATGCATCAACCACAGCTTGTCACAGACCTGCAGACAATCTCAGGTAGTGGTGTGTTTAATTTGCGCTGGAGTGATAAGAGCGCCACAAGTGCTAGTGTTTTGATTGATCAGGAGCAATCACTTCAAGGCCCTGTATCAACGTCACAACAGGCCATTGGTTATCTGCTGTTTTCCTCATTCGATGGCGATGGCGATGGCGATGGCGACGGGTTGTCTAACAATGATGAAATTAATATCTATGGCACAGACTCACAACTGGCGGATACAGATGGTGATGGCATTACTGATGGTGCTGAACTAACTTTCTGGGGTGCCGACTGGAATGCTGATCTGGATGGTGATGGCCTTATTAATCTGCTTGATACGGATTCTGATGGTGACAGTCTTAGTGATGGAGATGAGCAGATATTTGGCACCAATCCTGCGGACAGAGACTCTTTCCTTAGCAACTCAGACATAGCCTGGACAGATCGGGTCGGTGTCACAATTGAGGGCAACAGCCTGATTAAGACTGAGGCTACTGGTTGGGGGAATAGCGGTGCCGTTTCAGTACAGACAATTTCGAGTGATGGTGCCGTCGAATTCACCGCAGTGACAACGGATACCTACCGCATGCTGGGGCTATCCAACAGCAATGCCTCTGCTTCTTATAACACCATTGGTTATGCTCTTTATCTACGCAATGATGGCACTCTGAGTGTGTATGAGAATGGTACGCATAGGGGTCGCTTTGGATCCTACCAGAGTGGCGACACCCTGCGGGTTGAGCGCATTGGCAATGCCGTGTACTACAAGCGCAATGGGAGCATCTTCTATATCAGCACAATCCCATCGACGGGTGCACTGCTTGCGGATGCAGCACTGCGCGATCCGGCTGCCCGTCTCAGCAATGTCCGCATGATCGGTGTGCCTGCGGTTGCTTCAGACACAGACGGTGATGGCATCCCGGATGACTGGGAGATAGCCAATGGCCTTGACTACCTGGATGGCAGTGATGCCGCGCAGGATCTGAACGACAATGGCATCTCCAATCTGGAGGAGTACCAGCGCAGTGCAGCTCCTGTTTTGAGTGGCACCCCCATTGCCTGGACAGATCGGGTTGGTATTACAGTTGAAGGCAGCAGCCTGGCTAAGGCTGAGGCTACTGGTTGGGGGAATAGCGGTGCCGCCTCGGTACAGACCATCCCAGGTGATGGTGCCGTAGAGTTCACTACAGTGACAACGGATACCTACCGCATGCTGGGGCTATCCAACAGCAATGCCTCTGCTTCTTATAACACCATTGGTTATGCTCTTTATCTACGCAATGATGGTACCCTCAGTGTCTATGAGGGTGGTACGCATAGGGGGCGCTTCGGATCCTACCAGAGTGGCGATATCCTACGAGTTGAGCGCATTGGCAATGCCGTGCACTACAAACGCAATGGGAGCATCTTCTATACCAGCTCGATCCCATCAACGGGTGCACTGCTTGCGGATGCAGCACTGCGCGATCCGGCTGCCCGTCTCAGCAATGCCCGCATGATCGGTGTGCCTGCTGTTGCTTCAGACACAGACGGTGATGGCATCCCGGATGACTGGGAGATAGCCAATGGCCTTGACTACCTGGATGGCAGTGATGCCGCGCAGGATCTGAACGACAATGGCATCTCCAACCTGGAGGAGTACCAGCGCAGTGTAGCTCCTGTTTTGAGCGGTACCTCCATTGCCTGGACGGATCGGGTCGGTATCACAGTAGAGAGCAGCACCCTGGTTAAGGCTGAGGCTACTGGTTGGGGGAATAGCGGTGCCGCCTCGGTACAGACCATCCCAGGTGATGGTGCCGTAGAGTTCACCGCAGTGACAATGGATGCCTACCGCATGCTGGGGCTATCCAACAGCAATGCCTCTGCTTCTTATAACACCATTGGCTATGCTCTTTATCTACGCAATGATGGCACCCTCAGTGTCTATGAGAACGGTACGCATAGGGGGCGCTTCGGATCCTACCAGAGTGGCGACACCCTGCGGGTTGAGCGCATTGGCAATGCCGTGCACTACAAACGCAATGGGAGCATCTTCTATACCAGTACAGTCCCATCAACGGGTGCATTGCTTGCGGATGCAGCACTGCGCGATCCGGCTGCCCGTCTCAGCAATGTCCGCATGATCGGTGTGCCTGCTGTTGCTTCAGACACAGACGGTGATGGCATCCCGGATGACTGGGAGATAACCAATGGCCTTGACTACCTGGATGACAGTGATGCCGCTCAGGACATAGACGGGGATGATATTCCCAACCTGGAGGAGTACCAGCGCAGTGTAGCTCCTGTTTTGAGTGGTACCCCCATTGCCTGGACAGATCGGGTAGGCATCACAGTTGAAGGCAGCACCCTGGTTAAGGCTGAGGCTACTGGTTGGGGGAATAGCGGCGGCGCCTCGGTACAGACCATTTCAGGTGATGGTGCCGTAGAGTTCACCGCAGTGACAACGGATACCTACCGCATGCTGGGGTTATCGAACAGCAATGTCTCTGCTTCTTATAACACCATTGGCTATGCGATCTATCTGCGTGCTGACGGCACCCTCAGTGTCTATGAGAACGGTACGCATAGGGGGCGCTTCGGATCCTACCAGAGTGGCGATATCCTGCGGGTTGAACGCACCGGCAACACCGTGCACTATAAACGCAATGGGAGCATCTTCTATACCAGCACAATCCCATCGACGGGTGCATTGCTTGCGGATGCAGCATTGCGCGATCCGGCTGCCCGTCTCAGCAATGCCCGCATGATTGGTATGTAGGTTGTTGCTTCAGATATAAGCAGTAATGGTGAGCATGGCAAATTGCCAATCAGTGTTGTAGTTATTTTTGTTATCCTGCACAAACGGCTTAACAAATTGTGGTGGGATCAGTTTTACTTTGTGCCCCAATATGTCTAGGTAACGCACCCAGTAGTCGGCGCTAGCACAATCTTCCAGACTGACCAGGCAAGGTGTTAAGTGAGTGAAGGGCTTGATGCTTCTCTTTGTTTTAGCACCTTCTTCTTAACGGTCTTGCGATGCTGTTCACAGCATATAACGTGAAACACATTCTTTGCTAAACCCAGCCCGATTGTTGTAATCTTATTCATGATCTTCCCCTGTTTCCATTGATGGTTGTCACATCTTTATCATGGCGCAATATGATGCCGATAGTTGAAGTGGGAGTAGACTATTTCATCAGCAGGCGTATGCTTTTTTGCAGTAATATTCAAGTACCTAATAATTCCAAATTATTTAACTCTTTTGGTGAGATTAAATGATTATTTTAGAATTTGTTCCTTCTGGTACGGGTGTTCTCCTGAATGATGAAATGAATAACTTCTCGGCGTGTCCCGATGTGCCAAATGTCTATGGGTTGGTCGGTGGGGTAGGTAAATACCATAGAGCCAGGCAAGCGCATCATGGCTCCAATCTTTGTGGAAACGGTAGAAGGTGTGGCTATTATGGGAACACCTGGCGGCAGTCGTATAATGACTATGCTGTTGCATGGGATATTAACGCTTCAGACGGATGGAGAGTCAAAGGATTGGGTGAGCAAACCACGCTTTCATCATCAATATTTGCCAGGCGAAGTGCAGTTTGAACCTAGTGCGTTAATGGCGGATGAGGTGACGATGCTCACTCGCTTGGGGCACCAACTTAAGCCGTTGAAGCGCAGCTACGGCAATATGCAGGGCGTCTATTGGAACAAGAACAGGTGCTGTTTCAGCTGCTAGTGATCCGCGAGGTATTGGCCGCTCGGCTGTGCGTTAGCGGTAAATTCCTGGAAATTAGGCCGCACTGGTCATTGATTGTTTAATACAGTCTTCATTCCAAATGCAGCCTGTTTGGTCACATATACCCGCTGTGGCTGAGCCAAAGCAGTCAAAATTCCCTTCATTTAGCTGGATAGCTTTTACAAGTGCTGCTTTGGGTAGTTTTTTTGGCTGAATGCCTTGTTCCATTGCTATTTTGCGAATCTCATCCATCTTCATGACTGTTTTTCTCCTGGTAGGGCTATTTGAATAATGTGGTTGAGCGTTATAGGTACTAGATAAAAATAGCAGGAAAAACAAAGATGTCATGAAAAAAGATATTCTTGATGGTTATTTTGTTTATTAGCAGGTGCAGGAGCGAGTTCCTGAATTACAGAGTGAAGTCCGGTGTTTATGATGAGCCTGATTCAGTAGTTGGTTCGTCGTCTGTGGGTCGATCAATGGCTGAAAAATCATTAAATGGTTATTTAATAATCGGGGTAGCCAGTGCGGAATAATAGGAAATTGAATCCTTATATCTTGGTATGATGGAGTGGTTTTAATGGAATGTTGGGCGCAATATAGCTTATGATTTGCACTCCCCAGTAAGTGGCAGTTGGTGAGCGTCTTGTTCAGACGTGATTATTAGTAGGCAGTGAGGGGATGCCGCCGGAGCTGGTGGTTTATTTCTAATCAGAGAATAACTAGGAAAAATAGCTTAGCCAAGTAGTTAGAATAAATGGGTGTAATTACCAGATAAAACACAAGGATAGATATTTCTGGATGTTATGCTCGTTGTCAGTTTGCTTGCTGATATTTCTAAGAGTAGTAGCAAGTCACTACATGCTGGGTTGTTGGAGCATTCCATGATGATGGCAAAAATAGAACGTAGAAAGCTCAAAGGACAAAATGGTTCGCGCTATGAAGCCGCTAGTTCGGTGCGGCTAACCCCTGTGGATTCTGTGGTGAGCTTTAGTCTGCATGCTGTAGCAATGCAGTGTTTGTTGTTTATTCTCTTTTTACTACTCTTCGTCCCTAATATTTCTTCTGCTGGGCTACCCACTGCTAAAATACTCCCTCCCATTGTTGATCATCTGACATTGCCATCTGGGGTAGCGGTTGGTGCTGATGAAACAATCTACGTAGCTGAATCAACTGAAAGCACAAATCGGGTGCAACTGTATAGCAACTCTGGGCAGCATCAGGGAGCCATTGCTTTTGGGATTGATGAGCCTACAGCCGTGGCTGTGGATATGACAGGGCGAATATACGTAGGTAATGCCGGAAGTGGCAATGTTATGGTATATGACACTGATCTTCTGCCCATCGGCAAGCTTGGTTTGGGTAATGGTGAATTTAGAAAACCAACTGGTATTGCCGTAGGTAGCACGGGCTTGATCTATGTGGTCGATGGGCGTGAGCACAAGGTTAAGATCTATAATGCTAATCGCTCTTTTAAATCTTCTTTTGGTAGCAAAGGGTTAGCTGATGGTCAGTTCCACACGCCTACCTCAATTGTTATTAATGAGTCCACTGGTGAAATATTGATTCCAGATTGGGCTTCGGGTAGTCATTCAGGGACAGCTAGAGTGCAGATGTTTGATCTTAACGGTGTGTTCCTGCGTAGCTTTGTCACGATGGGCATCAATAACGAGGGTAAAAAAGTTCCCTTTAAACAGCTGTCAGGTATTGCAGTAGATACCCTTGATCGAATTTATGTCACGGATAGTAAAGAAAATGTTGTATCGGTGTATGACCCGCAGGGAACCCTTATTGGCCGCCTATATGACGACAATCTCTCACTGCTTACTCCACAAGGTATTGCCTTTGCGCCAGGTACCAGCCGGCTATTTATAGCCTCGCAGAATACGGGGAGAGTTGAAACACTCGGTATTGATAACCACTATAGCAGCATCGCTGTTTCACCCCAATCTTATAATTTTGGCAATATCACTGCCGGCGCTGCTTCCGCAACCCAGAGTTTTGACGTATCCAATAATGGCAATGGCAAGCTTCTTATTGAGGGTGATGGAGGCATTACGCTAGCAGGTGCTAATGCCTCTGAATTTTCCATTGTTTCCGATGACTGTGCAGGCACAACTGTATCGCCTGCTGCTGTATGCACAATTAATGTGCGATTTGAGCCAGTCTCAGCGGGAAGCAAGAATGCATCTCTGGCAATTGCCTCTGATGACCTCTATATGCCAACACTGAATGTGGCTTTGAGTGGAAATGCAGAATTACAACAGCATAAATTGACTGTTGTTAAAAGTGGCGATGGAAGTGGCGCAGTGCTGGCTGGTGGTGGAATAAATTGTGGTACAACCTGTAGTGCAGATTATGCAGTGGGTACGAAGGTTACTTTGTCAGCGGCCAAAAGCAAAGATGGAGACTCTGTCTTTGCGGGCTGGTTTGGCGGAGGGTGTACTGGTGTAGGAGAGTGCAAAGTTACTATGAATCAGTCGGTTACTGTAACGGCTGTTTTTAATAATAACCCTGTTCCAGTTGCTACTACCTATTCTATAACAGCAAGTGCGGGTGCTAATGGCAGCATCAGTCCGGCAGGCGCGGTATCTGTAAATGAAGGCTCGACAAAAACTTTTGTGATTACTGCAGAGAGTAAATACCGTGTATCAGACGTGTTGGTTGATGGTGACTCTGTCGGTGCTGTGGGTAGCTATAGCTTTAAAGATGTAGATACTGATGGTCATACGATTTCAGCTGAATTTACTGCTGTCAGCACTTTATTGCTCTCTTCTATTGAGATGGGTGAGGTAAGTGTGGGGGATGTATGGGAGCAGGTTACACTGAGTAATACCTTTACTGACCCCATAGTTGTGGTCAAACCTGCTAGTTCAAACGATACATCACCTGCGGTGGTTCAGGTACGTGGTGTTAGTGCGCAAGATTTTGAAATACGTATACGAGAATGGGATTATGTTGCGAATATGGATGGTGGTCAGCACAAGGAAGAGCAGGTTAGCTATGTAGTTATGGAGCGGGGCAGCTATATCCTTGATGATGGTACTCGGGTTGAGGCAGGCCGGTTTGACACTGATGTGGTGCCGTCAGTCCGCTTTACTCAGTCATTTACATCTGCTCCAGTCGTGACAGCAAGCATCGTTACAAATGAAGATGCTGAAGATACCCCTGCGATTGTTCAAGTGAGTAATATTGGCGTTGCCGGTTTTGACTATACGCTGCGGGAAGAGGCGCTGAATGATCAGATCCATGCAGTCGAGACTGTCTCCTTTATTGCTTGGGAAGCATCAGAAGGCATGCAGAATGGTATTAAATTTGAGGTCGGTACAGCCAATGCCTTGCCAGAGCAGACCACTGTGGTTGAGTTTAATGGTAGTTACGCAAGCTCACCGCGGCTTATTGCAGATCTGCAGACAGCCAATGGTGGTGTTGTGGCCAATTTGCGCTGGAAAAATAAGAGCGCTACGGGAATTGATCTGCTAATTGATCAAGAGGAATCTCTAAACCCTATCTCAACCTTGCAAGAGGATATTGGTTATCTACTGCTTTCCACATTTGATGGTGATTGTGATGGCCTGTCTGATGAGGACGAAGTTGATACCTATGGTACAGATCCGCAACTAGCGGACACGGATGGCGACGGTATACTGGACGGTAATGAGGTGCTTTTTTGGCTGATTGGAAGCGGCTGGGATGGTGATGATGATGACGATGGGGTGATTAATCTGTTGGATATAGATTCAGCTGGCATAGGTCTCCGTGATGACTCAACTGTGCCTGTCGGTGATGGTACGCCAACAGTGGTTGAGGTTAGTTGCGCTGATATAGTTGTAGTTGATGGCCAGGATACCAGTGGGGGCGCAACTGCTAGCTCTGATCAGGAGAGTGAAAGTGATTCAGGCAGTCCCTCCCCTGGTAAAGGCTTTAGCGGTGAAGCGGTCACATTTGAGCGCAGTAGTGTTGGGTTTAAATCCGAAGGTGTGAAGTTTGAGAGCCAAGGAGCTGCGTTTAAGCCCAATGCAGTCGGGTTTGAGGGTGAAAGTGTCAAGTTTGACCGTAATTGAGTAGGGCCTGGTAGCTAGCGGGTACAGACGGGGCAGTTAGGATCAGCTGAGAGCTTGAGGGTTCGCCACTGCATGTGCAAGGCATCCAGTATCAGCAGCTTGCCTTTCAGCGGGGTGCCTGCTCCCGTTAGAACCTTGATGGCTTCGGTGGCCTGGATGCTGCCAATAATGCCGACGACTGGGCTCAATACGCCATTTTCAGAGCAGGTCTGCTCTGTTTCAATACTGTCACCGTACAGGCATCGGTAGCAGGGGTCGCCTGGGATCCCGGTAAAGACGGATACCTGCCCCTCCATGCGTATTGCTGCGCCAGATACCAGTGGTGTCTGTGTAGCGACACTGGCCTCATTCAGGGCGAAGCGGGTGATGAAGTTATCACTGGCATCAATTACGAGATCGGCCTCTCTTACCTGCTCAGTGAGTGCCTCCCCATCCAGCTGTTGATTAATGCAGTGAATCTGGCAGGCCGGATTTATATTTATCAGTGTGTCACGGGCAGATTCAACTTTGGCTTGTCCTATGGAGCTGGAGCTGTGGATGATTTGCCGTTGCAGGTTGCTCAAGTCAACTTGGTCAAAATCCACTAGCACCAATTCGCCAACCCCGGCGGCAGCCAAGTACATGGCGGCAGGTGAGCCTAAACCTCCCAGCCCGATGATCAATACTTTGGACTGGATTAGTTTTTGCTGCCCTTCAAAACCAATCTCCGGCAGCATGATTTGTCGGCTGTAGCGCAGTAGCTGTTCGTCATCCATAGGTTTCAGGTTCAAGTTGCTGATATTGATTGCGTGACTATAACAGTCTATTGAAAAGCCTCAAGTATGTGAGACTAAAGTTGTCCTTTTGAGATGCGGTCATGCCCGGCCAGATCTTGATGTGTACAGACCTGTTTATACCCCTGAGTTTGGAGCAGATGGCGTACCTCTAAGCCTTGATCATAACCGTGCTCAAGCAATAACCAGCCGCCTGAAGTGAGATAAGTGGGTGATTGTTCAATGATGCAGCGGATGTCATCCAGTCCATCTGTGCCTGAGGCCAGAGCATTTCTGGGTTCCCAAGGGAGGTCGCCTTGCGCTAAATGGGGATCGCTCTCAGGGATATAAGGAGGGTTGCTGATAATGAGATTGAATGCTTGTTTTTGAGGCAGTGCTTCGCACCATGCGCCTTGATGGGTGTGGATGTTTGTTAGCTTAAGGCGCTTAAAATTATTTTTTGCCACGACAAGTGCTGAGGCCGATATGTCAGTTGCAACAATATTGCAGTCTGGGCGCTCGGTTGCTATTGCAGCTGCTATTGCACCACTGCCGGTTCCAAGGTCAGCGATTTTAAAGGGCGGGTTTAATGGGGCGAGTTCCAGCGCTAGTTCGATCAACAGCTCAGTTTCTGGGCGTGGGATCAGGGTGTCTGGTGTGATGTTCAGATCCAGTGACCAAAACTCTTTATGCCCAATAATGTATGCAATAGGTTCACCTTGCATGCGGCGTGTAATTAGATCTGAAAAATGTGATAGCTGGCTTGGTTCTAATGGTTTGTCAGGCCATGTGTACAGGTAACTGCGCTGCTTGTTTAGACTGAAGCTGAGCAGAACCTCTGCCTCAAGCCGTGGTTCAACTTCTGGAAGGGTGGTGAGTTGTTGTTGGGCCTTTTGCAGTGCGTCTCGAATAGTGCAGTGGCTCAATGCTCGCTCTCGGCCATGGCGGTGAGTTGTTCGGCTTGATGCTCTCGAATCAGAGGTTCCACGACCTGCTTCAAATCACCCTGCATGATTTCATCCAGCTTATAAAGGGTCAGATTGATTCGGTGATCGGTGACTCTGTTTTGTGGATAGTTGTAGGTGCGGATGCGCTCTGAACGATCGCCGCTGCCTACCTGGAGCTTGCGTGCGCTTGCTTGCTCTGAGGCCTGCTTTTCCTGCGCGCTGGATAGCAGTCTTGCCTGCAACAGTGACATGGCTCTGGCCCGGTTTTTGTGTTGTGAGCGTTCATCCTGGCACTCGACGACTACGCCGCTGGGCAGATGGGTCAAGCGTATGGCTGAGTCGGTTTTGTTGACGTGCTGCCCGCCTGCACCTGATGCGCGAAAGGTGTCGACGCGCAGGTCTTTACTCTCGATAGCGATATTGTCGATCTCGGCCGCTTCAGCCAGGATGGCGACTGTACAGGCAGAGGTGTGCACTCGACCCTGGGATTCGGTCTCAGGAACACGTTGCACACGATGGGTGCCCGACTCAAATTTAAGCTGAGAGTAGACATTTCGGCCGCTGATGCGGCAGACAATCTCTTTATAACCGCCGTGGTCTCCCAGGCTTTCACTGATGGTTTCTGTCTGCCAGCCTTGTGTTTCAGCATAGCGCAGATACATACGATAGAGATCGCCTGAAAACAGCGCAGCCTCTGCCCCGCCAGTGCCAGCACGGATTTCGAGAAAGATGTTGCGCTCATCATTGGGATCGGGGGGGATTAACAGCAGCTGCAACTCAGGCTCAAGCTCGGCAAGCTGTTGCTCTGCATCTTGACGAGACTCTTTGGCTAAATCGACCATCTCTGGATCGAGCAGCATTTCGTCGGCCTCTGCTATCTCCTCTTCCAATGCCTGGAATTTGGCATAGCAGTTAACTAGCGGTTCCAGCTGGGCATATTCTTGGCTGAGCGCGCGGAATTTGTTTTGATCGTTTTGGACTTGCGGTTCAGCAAGCAATGCGGTGATCTCTTCGAAGCGCTCTGCAAGCTGCTCCAGCTTACTGCGTATGGAGGATTTCATTCTTTGTTGGAGAGTGGTTTGTTGATCTGAAGCAGCGTGTTGGCTGCTTTAAGCAGATCGGACTGCCCATCAAATCCGGCTTGGCGGAGGCTTGTGCTGGGAGCATGCAGTAGCTTATTGGTTAGCGTGTGTGCCAGAAACTGGAGCGCTTCATCCGGAGATTTGCCGCTTTCCAGCAGGCGTTGGGCGCGTTGTAAAACCTCGTCCCTAGTCTGCTCTGCCTGGCTTCGATAGTCTCGAATAATATCGAAGGCATCCAGCGAACGGAGCCAGCCCATGAACTCTTCAACGTGCAGTTCAATGATCTCCACAGCTTGCCTGGCAGCCTCTTGGCGTGATTGCAGGTTTTCCTGAATGACCTCTTCCAGATCATCTACCGTGTAGAGGTAGACATCAGCCAGGTTGCCGACCTCCGCTTCAATATCGCGGGGAACAGCGATATCCACCATAAACATGGGCTTGTGCCGACGCTTTTTCAGTGCGCTTTCTACTGAGCCTTTGCCAAGAACAGGCAGTGGGCTGGCAGTTGAGGATATGACGATATCGGCTTCAGCCAGATGTGCTGGTATTTCAGTCAGTGCAATGGCATAGGCATCAAATTGGCCGGCCAGGGTGTGAGCGCGTTCGACGGTGCGGTTGGCTACCACCATGCGTCCGATACCGTGTTGATGCAGATGTCGGGCAGCAAGCTCAATGGTTTCGCCTGCGCCGATTAGCATGGCAGTTTGGGTGGAGAGGTCACTGAAGATCTGACGAGCCAGACTGACAGCGGCAAAGGCGACTGATACTGGGCTGCTGCCGATGGCGGTGTCGGTACGGACTTGCTTGGCAACTGAAAAGGTGTGCTGGAATAGTCGCCCCAGTAATTTGCGGGTTGCCCCGGCATCGCTGGCGGTTTGGTAGGCGGCTTTAACCTGTCCCAAAATCTGAGGCTCGCCCAGTACCAGCGAGTCTAAACCGCTAGCGACCGCGAGTAGATGCTGCACGGCATCTTTGCCTTCATGTCCGTACAGATAGGGGCTGATGGTTTCAACCTCCATGCCATGGAATACCGCCAGCCAGTTGTAAATATCCTCTCTGCTGCCGCCAGCCAGGGCGCAATAGATCTCAGTGCGATTGCATGTGGAGAGTATTACAGCTTCGGTAACAGCTTGCTGCTCCAGTAAGCTTCGCAATGCAGCCACAATAATATCCGGGCCAAACGTCAGGCGTTCGCGGATATCTACAGGGGCGCTTTTATGATTGAGGCCTAGTGTCAGCAGTTGCATGAATTTACGTTATTTTGGGCGAAACTGAAATTGTGTATTATCAAAGAGTTAAATTCAAGCATTAGTGATGCCTCAAGTGCAATATAAGGCTACAATCAAGCTTAGCTGCAGTGGGTACGGCCTGCTTGGAGCGGATGGGATTTAAAAGTGCTAATTTTGTTATGAGCGAGTTCATATAGGTGACAAGAGCAGTGTTAATTCGATGGCTGATGTGCTTTACGGTTGTTTTGGTGCTGGCAGGCTGCGGTGCTATTGTTCATAAAAAGGAACCGGATCAAGCATCTGTTAAGCCGCATAAAAGGAAGGCTCTAAAACCGCAGTCTTCTGTCTCTCTACCGTATTCAAAGCCGGAAACTGCTCAGGATAAATCGCTGACCCCTGATATTGTCTACAGCATACTGGTAGCTGAATTAGCCATCCAGCGCGGTGATCCTGAGTTGGCTTATTCACATTATATTTATGGCGCGAGTCTGTCGGGTGATGCACGGGCGGCCCGACAAGCCACTCGTATTGCAACAAGCATGCGAGATATGGATCGTTCAGTTGCAGCAGTTGAGCAGTGGGTTGCTTTAGCTCCAAATGTGCTGCAAGCGAGAGCAACAGCGGTGATGCTGTATCTACAGGCGGAGCAGATGGATCCTGCTCTGGAACACCTTGTTGCGTTGGTAAAAATTAGCCAGGCTCTGGAGCAGGATGGATTTATACGTGCGGTTTCTGTGGTTAGCCGTTCAGGAAATCTTCAACTTGGGTTGCAAGTGATGCAGCGTTTGGTAGAGCAATTTCCGAATGAACAACAGGCGCACTACGCGCTGGCGCTGGTAGCTGTTGCTGCAAAGCAGTATGAAGTGGCTGAAGAAGAGATCCGTGGGCTGCTGGATGTCTATCCAGATAAAACCAAGGTCTACATCTTGCTGAGCAATGTCTTGCATTCACAAGGCGATACCGAGGGTGCAGAGCAGCTTTTGCAGCAGGTATTGGCTGATGACCCAGAAAATCGTCTGCTGCTTACGGCTTATGCGCGCATATTAATGGAGTCCAAAAAGCTGGATTTGGCCTATGAGCAGTTCCAAAAGATTGAGCAACAGATGCCAGGTGATGCCGATGCACTGTATACCCTGGGGATTTTGGCTATAGAGCTGCGGCAGCTGCCGGATGCGCGTGATTACCTCCAGCGTTTGATAGATGCTGGAAAAGGCAATCGATTGGGGGATGCGGCCTACTTCATGGGGCGTACCTACGAGGTGGGCGAGCAATCTGATAAAGCCATTGAATGGTATGAAAAGGTCTCCAATGGAGATTACATCGCCGAGGCGCGCACGCGGATTGCCAGATTGATGGCGCTTTCAGGGGAGCTGGATAAGGCAAGAGAGATGCTACAGCAGATGCGCAACTCCATGCCGCACCATGCTGAATCACTCTTTTTAGCGGAAGGTGAGATTCTTCAGGAGCTGGAATTGTATGAAGAGGTTGTGGCTCATTGCGGAAATGCGCTGGCACAGCATCCAGATAGCCAGAGCCTGTTATACCTCCGTGCATTGAGCGCTGCTTCCATAAATCGGTTGGATATTGTGGAGCAGGATCTGAAGAGCATCCTAGAGAAAGATCCTGAGCATGCTGATGCTTTGAATGCGCTTGGGTATACGCTGGCTGATCAGACGGATCGTTATCAAGAGGCATTAGAATATATCCAGAAGGCATATGAACTGAAACCGGATGCTGCCGCTATTCTCGATAGCATGGGTTGGGTGCAGTACCGTCTGGGCAATCTCGTAGAAGCATTGCGTTACCTGCGCCAGGCAATGGCTGAATTGCCAGATCCAGAGGTTGCGGCTCACTTGGGTGAAGTGCTGTGGGTTTCTGATGAGCGTGAAGAGGCGAAGAAAATCTGGCAAAAATCTTTGGATCAACACCCAAAAAACAAGTATCTATTGGATGTGATACAGCGCTTTAATCCTTAAGCAGCACAATGTGCTGCCTGAATCTGCAATGAATACATCACTGAATAACTCCTGGCCGGCACCGGCCAAACTTAACCTGTTGTTGCGCATTGTGGGCCGTAGGGATGATGGTTACCATCTTCTGCAAACGGTGTTCCAATTTGTAGACCTGTGCGATCAGCTGAGTTTTGATCTGCGCACGGATGGGGTGATAAAACGCATCACTCATCTGGAAGGGGTTGCAGAGGATCAGGATTTGGTGATCCGCGCGGCCCGTCTGCTGCAGCAGGAAACAGGTGCCATCTTTGGTGCTGAAATCAAGCTGGATAAACAGTTGCCCATGGGCGGTGGTTTGGGTGGCGGCAGCTCGGATGCGGCGACGACACTGGTAGCATTAAACTCCCTCTGGAATACGGGTTTGAGTGAGGATCAGTTGGCAGAACTGGGGTTGAGATTAGGGGCAGATGTCCCGGTCTTTATTCGAGGATATGCGGCTTGGGCTGAGGGTGTTGGGGAGGCGCTGTCGCCTATTGATCTGCCAGAGCCGTGGTATTTAATCCTGGTGCCGCCCTGTCATGTCTCAACAGCGGAAATCTTTTCTGATCCAACATTAGAAAGAAATGCGCCTCCTATTACGGTGGATGATTTTCTTTTGGGGTGTGTTGATAATAGCTGTTTGCCAGTTGTGTCTCGGCGTTATCCTGAAGTGGCTCATGCGCTTGAATGGCTGAATCAACATGCGGAAGCCAAGCTCACAGGCACGGGAGGCTGCGTATTTGCGGCCTTTAATGATGAAGCAAGTGCCCGCCAGGTGTTACAACAGATCCCGAAACAGTACCGAGGTTTAGTGGGCCGGGGGGTAAATTGCTCGCCTTTATCCAAAGGTGTGAAATAAAATACTTGAGGGAAACCGCGCTTCTGGTATGATTCCCGCCTCGCGATTGGCCCGTGGAGCAATTGGTAGCTCACCAGATTTTGATTCTGGGTGTTCCTGGTTCGAGTCCAGGCGGGCCAGCCATTTTCTAAAAGCGCAAGTCATAAGCTGCTTTTCGCAGGTTTTTCTTGGTATTTGCGTGTGTGATTTTCAGTCGATGTTAAGGTGATTGCCGTGCATGACAGCAGCATGATGGTCTTTTCGGGTAATGCCAACCCCGAGCTGGTCTCAGAAATCGTAAGTCATCTCAATCTGCCTCTGGGTAAAGCTGTCATTGGCCAGTTCAGTGATGGCGAAGTCATGGCTGAGATTCAAGAGGATGTCCGTGGCAAGGATGTCTTTATCGTTCAACCTACATCGGCTCCCACCAATGATAATCTGATGGAGCTATTAGTGCTGATTGATGCGATGCGCTGGGCTTCAGCAAAGCGTATTACGGCAGTAATCCCATATTATGGGTATGCGCGACAGGATCGTCGGCCCCGTTCTGCCCGGGTGCCGATTACGGCGCGGCTTACTGCCAAGATGATTGGTCGGGCGGGTGCTGATCGTGTGCTGACGATGGATCTGCATGCGGATCAGATCCAGGGTTTTTTTGATATCCCTGTTGATAATGTCTACGCCTCGCCAATTTTATTGGGCGATGTCTGGCGCCAGAAGTACCCTGATCTAATGGTCGTGTCGCCCGATGTGGGTGGTGTGGTTCGTGCTAGAGCACTGGCCAAGCGGCTGGATGATGCGGATCTTGCAATCATTGATAAACGTCGACCGCAGGCCAATCAGGCTGAGGTGATGAATATTATCGGTGATGTTAAAGGGCGCTCCTGTGTGATTGTTGATGATCTGGTCGATACCGCTGGGACACTCTGTCAGGCTGCCAAGGCTTTGAAGAAGCATGGGGCAGTCCGGGTTGTAGCCTATTGTACGCACCCTGTGCTGTCTGGCCCTGCGGTGACAAATATTTCGGGTTCTGAGTTGGACGAATTAGTGGTATCAAACACGATCCCGCTGCAACCTGATGCTCGTGCCTGCGATCAAATACGTCAACTCAGCGTGGCTGAGCTTTTGGCGGAGAGCATGCGTCGCATTAGCACAGAAGAGTCTGTCAGCTCTCTTTTTGTTGACTAAGCAAAGTTAAAGAATTCAAGCGGGCTAGCTTAAGCGCGCTTAAATAGTAGTCGCCTCTCTGGTCGCGGATTGGCGGCGTTTTTTTTAAATAGCAGTTGTTTGGAGATAAACCAATGAGCAATAGTTTTGAATTTAAAGCAGAACTGCGTGACGACACGGGGAAAGGTGCGAGCCGCCGCCTGCGTCATGCGGGTTTGGTGCCAGGTATCATTTATGGTGCCCACCAAGATCCAGTGATGATTACGATGCCGCACAATGAGTTGGTTCACAACCTTGAGAATGAAGCTTTTTACTCCCACGTTCTTGGTATTAAATTGGGCCGTAAAAAAGAGAAGGTTATTTTGAAGGATTTGCAGCGCCATCCGAGTAAGCCTTTTGTCATGCATGCCGATTTCCTGCGCATTGATGAAAAAGAGGCGCTTCGTGTGCATGTGCCACTGCACTTCATCAATGAAGCTGGTGCGCCAGGGGTTAAAGCAGGAGGCAGGATTTCACATACACTTACCGATGTTGAGGTGAGTTGCCTGCCTAAGGATTTGCCGGAATTTATCGAAGTGGATATGGCTGCAATGGAAGTTGGTCAGGCGCTTCATTTGTCTGATCTTGTATTGCCAAAAAACGTTGAAATTCCGGCTTTGGCTCAAGATGCTTCTCATGATCTGTCTGTTGTCTCTATTCATGCTGCTCGTGTCAGTACTGAAGAAGATGAAACAGTTGAAGCTGAGGGCGGCGACGAAGCTGAAGAGTGAATGTAGAGTGTTAAAACGGGGGCAGGTCGCTATACGGCTTGCCCCCGTTTTTTTCTGTTCAGGAAAAATATATGGGCAGCAAAAACTCATCGGGCATTATGCTGATCGTGGGGCTGGGCAACCCTGGCGGGCAGTACGAAGAGACGCGTCATAACGCTGGTTTTTGGTTTGTTGATCTGCTGGCACAGCGGTTTGGCGGTAGTTTTAAAGCAGAATCCCGCTTTCATGGCGCAGCATGTCGGATTCAGGTGGGTGGTAGAGAATGCTGGCTGTTAAAGCCATCGACCTTTATGAATCGCAGTGGCCAATCTGCTTCCAGTTTGGCGCGATATTATAAAATCCCCGTAGAAAGTATGCTGGTGGCGCATGATGAGTTGGACTTTCCAGCAGGGGAGTTGCGTCTGAAGAGAGGCGGTGGTCATGCTGGGCATAATGGATTGCGTGACATCATAAGCGCCATGGGTGCTGACTTTCATCGTTTGAGAATAGGGATAGATCATCCTGGCGATCGGAATCGAGTGACGGACTATGTGTTGTCTCGCCCCTCTCGTGCGGATTACGACTCTATTTGCATTGGCCTGGAAAAGGCAGCTGATGCGCTACAAGTTATCGTGGCAGGTGAGCTTCAAAAAGCGATGAACCTGCTGCACAGCTAATGGTGTTGATGATTATTAGCATCGTTGAGCAAAGAGCTCGGTTGAGGATGTTTTTGCCAAAAATGAAAATTTATCAAAATCAATTCACTGTAGCTTGAAATTAAGTCAATTCCGCTGTTGACACTCGACAGCGGGTCAATCAAAATAGCGGGCTTGTTTTTGGAGGGGTTCCCGAGTGGCCAAAGGGATCAGACTGTAAATCTGACGGCTCAGCCTTCGGAGGTTCGAATCCTCCCCCCTCCACCAGATTTAAGCGGCTGATAGGGCCA
>Ga0316190_10000251_pt1 | contig 35970 bp, 36 predicted proteins | sample Eddworburrow2_MG_FD_204929 | JGI IMG/M metagenome (GOLD analysis project Ga0316190, IMG submission 204929) | Coastal sediment microbial communities from Maine, United States - Eddy worm burrow 2 | ecosystem: Environmental > Aquatic > Marine > Coastal > Sediment | place: USA: Maine | collected...
GTGTGCTCAATTGTGGTTTTGGCGATTATATTTGAACGTTTATGGGTTCTCCAGAAACGGCGTGTCCTCCCAAATAATTTGGTTGCAAAGGTGTGGTCTTTGCATAAGAACAATCAACTGACTAATGTGCAGGTTGATGTCATCCGTGAGAGTTCGCCATTAGGGCGTATTCTTGCTGCAGGCCTGCTTAACCGGATGCATTCGCGCGAGGTGATGAAGGAGTCTATAGAGGAGACTGGGCGTCAGGTTGTTCATGAGTTGGAACATTATCTAAATACGCTCGGCACTATCGCTTCGATCTCTCCGCTTTTGGGTTTGTTGGGTACTGTTATCGGCATGATCGAGGTGTTTGCTGCGATTGTTGGTGCCGGTGTAGGTAACCCAGCAGAGCTGGCAGGTGGTATATCCAAGGCTTTGATTACAACAGCTACGGGCCTCTCTGTAGCTATTCCTGCCATCATTGCTCATCGTTATTTTAGTGGTTTGGTTGAGCGCCTGGTGGTCAGTATGGAAGAAGAGGCGCTGAAGATGATTGATATTATGCAGGGTGAGCGAGAGAAAGAATGAATCTGCGCCCCCATCGCAAAGAGCCGCCAGAGGTTAATCTTACGCCACTGATTGATGTGGTGTTTCTGCTGCTTATCTTTTTTATGGTTTCGACAACGTTCCAAAAAGAGTCTCAAATCAAGATTGAGTTACCAGAGGCACAGGCACAATCAACTGCTGAATCAGCACCTAAGGTTTTGGATATCACAATAGATGCTGAAGGGCGCTTTTTTGTAAATCAACGAGAAGTGGTTTCAAGCGATATTGATATTATTAAGAAGGCGATTGCAAAGGCTGTTGGAGATCAAAAGGATATGCCTGTAGTTATTACTGGTGATGCCAATGCATCCTGGCAGGCCATTATGAAAGCCATGGATGCAGCCAGCCAGTTAGGGCTGGTCAATATGACCTTTCCTGCAGCAGCGCCTTCTGCACAGAACTAAGTTGTAGTAGCTTCAATGAAACGCCTGGATAACTACTGGAATAGCCACAATGCAGTTTCTATTGCATTGTGGCCCATTTCCTTGGTGTTTAGCCTGCTTGCCTGGGTACGCCGTTGTGCCTATCGTGTTGGTTTGTTGCGACAATGCAAGTTACCTGTCCCTGTCATTGTTGTAGGTAATATCTCAGTGGGAGGCACGGGTAAGACACCACTTGTCATTTGGTTGGTGGAATATCTAATAAGCCTTGGATACAAGCCGGGTATTGTTGCCAGAGGGTACGGTGCTCAAATTGGTAAAACGCCACGGCAGGTAAATCCAGAGAGCAGTGCAGAGGAGGTTGGGGATGAGCCTCTACTTATAACCCGCCGAACAGGCTGCCCTATGGTTGTTGCCCCCAATCGTGTTGCAGCCGCTCGAATGCTGCTTGAAAAAAATGATTGTGATGTGATTGTTTCGGATGATGGCATGCAGCATTATGCTCTGGGGCGCGATATTGAAATAGCGGTTGTAGATGGCCAGCGTCGCTTTGGCAATGGTTGCTGTCTACCGGCAGGGCCCTTGAGAGAGCCTCTATCGCGCCTTGCCAGCGTTGACTTGGTCATAGCAAATGGCATCTCAGAAATAAATGAACATAGTATGCAAACCATTATTGGGAAGGCCGTCAATTTAGGCAATCCAGAGCTTGCTCATAATTTGGAGGAGTTTGCTGGAGAAGAGGTGCATGCGTTGGCTGGAATTGGCTATCCACAACGTTTTTTTCAGCTCTTGAAAGATCATGGTTTGCAATTGATAGAATGGGATTTTCCCGATCATCATCGATTTGTAAAAGCGGATATAACGCCTGATGATGATTTACTGGTATTCATGACTGAAAAGGATGCCGTAAAATGTAGACATTTCGCCCAACCAAGGCATTGGTATTTACCCATTGATGTAAGCGTGGATGATGCCTTTTCCAATCGGTTGGCAGAACTATTAAGAGGTTTAAAAGGTGGATAAAAAATTATTGGGTATCCTGGCTTGTCCTATTTGCAAAGGAAAGCTGAAACATGACCGCAAGGCAAAAGAATTGATCTGCAAGGTGGATCGCCTTGCCTTCCCCATCCGGGATGATATCCCCGTGATGCTGGAGCAGGAAGCACGCCAGCTACCTGCTGATGAGGAAGTCTCCTAGCTGCAATGTCCCAAATAGATTTTAAAGTTGTATTGCCTGCAAGGTATGCCTCAAGCCGTCTGCCTGGAAAGCCAGTTTTAGATATTGCAGGCAAACCGATGATTCAGCATGTCTATGAGCGGGCCTGTGAGAGTGGGGCATCAGAGGTGGTTGTTGCTACTGATGATGAACGGGTTGCATCATGTGCTAAAAGCTTTGGTGCGGAAGTCTGCATGACAAGCAGTGCTCACCACAGTGGAACCGACCGAATTGCAGAGGTTGTCAAAAAACTGGAGTGGGCTGATGACACTATCGTTGTGAATTTGCAGGGCGATGAACCCTGTATGCCTGCACAGCTAGTCAACCAGGTGGCAACTGATATGGCATCACATGCGCATGCTGATATCACTACGCTATTCAGCAAAATCACTGATCGAACAACACTGTTTGATCCACATGCGGTAAAGGTTGTTACAGATGCTGAAGGCTATGCACTCTACTTCAGTCGTGCGCCTATACCGTATCACCGCGATGAATTTCTTTCTGACCAGGTTGAAACTCTTTCTGAAGATGTACCCTTTGCACGGCACATTGGCCTCTACGCCTATCGAGCTGCTTTTCTGGAAAAGTTTGTAAGTTGGCCGCCAGCCCCATTGGAGCAGGCTGAATCACTGGAACAGCTGCGTGTGCTTTGGCATGGTGGAGTTATTCATGTCACAGAAGCTACTGTTGAGCCAGGGCATGGAGTGGATACCGAAGAGGATCTGCAGCGCGCAGTGCAACAATTGCAGTCAGCATGATTTAACAGTTGCAGCAGCTCAAGGTGAATCATGACCCTAATTTTGCTCAAGGGATTATTGAAGGAGCTAAGCAGGACAAGCGTGAAGTATACCTCGGGTTACATAAAAATCCTCAGGAAGCTCTGGAAGATACAAGGATCGGGCTTGAGGTACAACGTGATGAGTATACCTTCAGTCAGGCGGTAAAGCAGCTATAGGGTGACTCATAGATCCTGAGACTGGCTGTCGAGAAGATGCAGAGCCCGCAAGGCTAGTCACCTGTGATCTCTTTACCACCTATCCTATCCAGCACAGCATAAAAAACATCCACAGCATAGCCAAACAGAAAAGCTACTGCTCCTTGACCTAATGCAAGGTCACTAGTCTCTGCACTAGACTCGCTTTCAATGAATAGTTGGGGAAAAAATACGATTGAGCCGCCAGCGATAATACCCAGCATCAATCGAATCATATGTGATGGGATTCTTGCAGGATCAAATTCTCGGCTTTTCAGTTTCTCTTGTGTCTTGCGTAGCAAAAACACACAAGCCCCTAGACCGGCTGCAAAAAATGGTATCAATGTGGGGTACTTTTTCAAGATGGGGCACATGGTACTCCCCAACAACAAGGCCACAAATACAGCTGTTACCAGTGAAAGAAACAGCAGATATTTGCCGACGGATGTTTTAAATGTGGCATGAAAAAAACCCCTGCCATGGATACGTGTTGCTACAAGTGTTCTTGCTGTCACATTCTCTGCGGCTTTTTCCAGCAGAGCATACTGGTCTACAAACTTGATCTTCTCATCTGGCTTAAGGGTTGGATAATTTTCAGACCACAAAATAAACTGACCAATTTCAACACCATCTGGAATTTGTATTTTATCGTCATGCTCAATGATATAGCGGGCTAAATGCCAAGCATTTGAGGCAAGAATACTCTGCTCTTCTTTGATTTCTTCGCTGGCTTGGCTTGCTTTATTAACGTCGCTACACATTGTTCCATTCCCTCTTGAGGTCTTACTCATACTGAAGGCGCAGCATTTTTGAGAGACATCCATTGTTAGTATTTTATTTCCTAAACTAACAGGCTACTCCTGAGCAAGTCATTGCTATTTGATGCGGATCAATTGGTGTGTGCTACCGAATGGCAGATTTAGTGCAGAGTGTTAATTTTTAGATAAAATTGAACGACCATTTACACAGTCATGGAGCCTTCTGGATTATAAAAAACTCAGGGTAGCAACCAGGGACTCTGCGTTGTTTTTATCTTCTTTACTGACTGATGCAAGTATGGCTTCAGTATCTCGCAACTGTGGAGCATTAGGTGCTGATGGGTGGAAGACATGCAAAGGCAACAGGACAGAGCCAGAGCCAGAGCCAGAGCTTGAGCTTGTTGAAGCTAGAAAGAACGCTAGGGATGCAGAGACCTACCTACATATATCTGACAGCTAAGGGGAAGGCTGTTGTAGCATTGTTGTTGACTCATATGGAGGGGTGGGTGTTGAGGAGTGGTGAGATGATTAACCGGGAAGAGATTTTACTTTTGGAGTGGGGTTAAAAGGCTACATCTGTTAGATGTGAGGAAGGCACGAAAGGTGTGCTTGCACTAATGGAGTAAACTGAGGTCAATTTCTACATTATTTTTTTCTCTCCACTGGTTCCACTCATCAACACCCTGCTTCAATATTTCTAGTTGTTCTGGGTTTGCCATTCAGTATTTCCTGTTACATTGATTCTTCAATCAACGTCCTTAACTCATACAGCTCTGACTCAGCCTTCTCAATCCTATCCAGCAGTTGAGCCTTAGTGCTGTCACTACTTTGCTTTGAGATCGATCCTCTGGGTCTTGTTATCTGTCTAAATGCTGGGTCTAGAGCTGCCTCTGGAATACGGGTTGGAGTCTTCAATTGTTGGCTAACATGCTGACGTTTTTCTGGTGGTGAAGGAAGAAGATGTTCTGCCTCCTTTATATAGTCTTTAACTCTTGATGCGTCGGGTTTTGGCTTGAGAAGCTCCTTGATTGCATTAGATACAAGCGAGCCAGCTTTCTTTTGTTCGTTACTGATGTGCTTGTGGTTAAAGAGACTCTCAATAACCTCGGTTAATTGTTTAATATCAGTGTCGCAACTCATGGCATTAAGTACCCTCCCAGCGTCTCGCTCTGTTGAACATGTACGGCTTGAGGGAGAGCAAAGGCTAGGGCAGAGGGGGTGCTGGGTGTATGCATGGAACCGGCTCCTTGGTTGTTATACTTTCCATGGACGATAGCACTATATATAAAAGGTCTCAATGTCCCTACATGCTTGTGGGTTTTGTGGTGCTATATGATCTTCAATGGGAGAGGGTGGAAGCAGGGTGCAAAAAGCCATGTGCTCAGTATGAAATGAGAGCAAAACGTGTAAAACATGCGTGTAACACAAATGAAGAAAATAACTTGCTAAGTGATTGAAATTAAGGAAATTAAGATAATGGTGCCGAGGAGAGGACTTGAACCTCCACGGGGTTACCCCCACCAGCACCTGAAGCTGGCGTGTCTACCAATTTCACCACCTCGGCAGAGGTTGGTACTGCAAGCTGAGTGCAGCAACCTGATGAGCTGGCGAACTTTACCGGGACATTAGGGGGTTGTCAACGGTAGAATATGCCTTTTAGAACTACTAGGAAACTACCTATCGTGGCTAAACGCCGAGGTAAAAAGAGTGCTCGTGAGTTAGACCCCTATCAGGCTCGTGAGGCTAAGAAGTACGATAATCCTATCCCCAGTCGGGAATTCATTCTGGATCTGCTCACTGAGCATGCTGTGCCGCTTGGCATAGCCAGTATTGCTGAGCAGTTAAATCTTTTTGAAGAAGATGATTTAGAGGCACTGCGCCGCCGTCTCAATGCGATGGAGCGGGATGGCCAGCTGGTGCGCAACCGCAAGAATGGCTTCTGCATTGTTAATAGTAAAGACCTAGTGAGTGGGCGCGTGATTGGCCATCAGGATGGCTTTGGGTTTCTTAAGCCGGATGAGGGTGGAGATGATCTCTTTCTGTCGCCACGCCAAATGCGAGCACTGTTACACAATGATCGAGCGGTAATGCGTGTTGTTGGAGTGGATCGCCGTGGTCGCCTGGAAGGCGCTTTGGTAGAGGTGTTAGAGCGCAATAATCGTGAGGTTGTTGGGCGCCTTCACCATGAGGGTAGTGTCGGTTTTGTTGTGCCTGATAACAAACGATTGCACCTCGATATCGTGATCCCAGAGTCAGATTTGGCTGGAGCCACTCACGGGCAGATGGTGGTAGCGGAAATTGTGGAGCAGCCGACCAAACGCTCGCAACCGATTGGGCGGATTGCAGAGGTGCTGGGTGACCACATGGCACCCGGTATGGAAATCGACATTGCTATCCGGACCCATGAGTTGCCAGTTGAATGGCCAGAGGCTGTTGCACAAGAGGTTACAGCCTTTGGGCCAGAGGTGAATGAGGTATCCAAAGAGGGGCGGGTGGATCTACGAGATCTACCTCTGGTAACGATTGATGGCATCGATGCGCGTGATTTTGATGATGCGGTCTATTGTGAGGTAAAGCCCAAAGGGTGGCGCCTGCTGGTCTGTATTGCAGATGTCTCCAGTTACGTTACCCCTGGTTCTGCCTTGGATAGAGAGGCGCAAGAGCGCGGCAACTCGGTCTATTTTCCAGATCGGGTGATCCCAATGCTGCCTGAGGTGCTTTCAAATGGCCTCTGTTCGCTTAATCCAGATACTGACCGGCTCTGCATGGCCTGCGAGTTGTATATTGATAAAGAGGATGGGCGGATCATTCGATCCCAGTTTTTTGAAGCGGTGATGCGCTCACATGCCCGACTCACCTATGATCAAGTAGCGGATATCGTGGTTGAGCGTGATCCAAAATTGCGCAGCCAGTACTCCCATTTATTGACTCATCTGCATGAGCTGTATGCACTCTATAAGGTGTTGCACCACTCTCGTAGCCAGCGAGGCGCCATTGATTTTGATACCACCGAGACTCGAATTCAGTTTAATGATGAACAGAAGGTGGAGCGGATTGTCCCGGTCTATCGCAATGATGCCCACCGTATGATCGAAGAGTGCATGCTGATCGCCAATGTGGCTGCAGCACGTTTTCTACAGCGCAAAAAACTGCCAGCGCTTTACCGTGTCCATGCGGTGCCATCAGAGCAAAAACTGACTGACCTACGAGAGTTTCTCAATGAGCTTGGGTTGGGGTTATCTGGCGGTAAGGAGCCCACAGCCAAGGATTATGCTGAGTTGTTGGACTCTGTGCAGGGCCGTCCTGATCGGCATCTTATCCAAACCGTGCTGCTACGTTCTATGGCGCAAGCTGTTTATGGCCCGGACAATGTGGGTCATTTTGGTCTGGCCTATCCTGAATATACCCATTTTACTTCGCCGATTCGACGCTATCCCGATCTGTTGGTGCATCGTGCCATAAAGCATCTGATAGCAGGTGGTACAACGGAGGATTTTGAGTATTCACACCCTAAGCTACAGGCGCTGGGAGAGCAGTGCTCCAGCACTGAGCGAAGAGCCGATGAGGCAACACGTGATGCCACAGATTGGCTGAAGTGTGAATATATGCTGGATAAAGTAGGTGAAGAGTTTGGTGGCATTATTACCAGTGTGAATTCATTTGGTATCTTTGTGGAGTTGGATCAAATCTATGTGGATGGTTTGGTGCACATCACGGCACTGGATAATGACTACTATCATTTTGATCCTGTTGGCCATCGGTTGAATGGTGAGCGTAGTGGTAAGGTTTATCGACTGGGTGATGCTGTCCGCATCAAAGTGGCTGCGGTAAATCTGGATGATAAAAAAATCGATTTTGTATTGGCCAATAGCGAAACGAGAGATGAAACCAGCAGCACAAAAAGCAAGCGCAAAACCAAGCGGCGTAAAAGAGCAAAGAAATAGATGAGCAATTCACAGATTATTTTTGGCCTGCACAGTGTGCGCACAGCACTTAAGCATGAAGGTGCTGTAACTGAACTTTGGGTTGAGTCTCGGCGACAGGATCGTCGTATTCGTGAGGTGCTTCAGCTGGCAAAAGAAGTTGGTGTGTCAGTCAATAAAGTTCCCAAGGAAGAGCTGGATACACTGGCTACTGGAGGTAATCACCAGGGTGTAGTCGCGCGTACTCAGGCACCTGCTGCTTTGGATGAGGCCAGCTTGAAAGCACTTTTAGACAAGCTTGATGTGCCGCCTTTTTTGCTCATACTGGATGGTGTGCAAGATCCACACAACCTGGGAGCCTGTCTGCGTAGCGCAGATGCAGCGGGTGTACATGCGGTGATTGCACCGAAGGATCGTTCTGTTGGTCTGGGGCCAACTGTCTGCAAAGTGGCTTGTGGTGCAGCGGAATCCGTGCCGTTTGTGCAGGTAACAAATCTAGCGCGCACCTTGCGTTGGTTGCAGGATGAAGCGGGAGTTTGGTTGATAGGTACTGCAGGTGAAACAGAGGCCAGTCTTTTTAAAACAGATCTTACCGGCCCGCTGGCTTTGGTTATGGGTGGAGAAGAGAAGGGCATGCGCAGGCTGACACGTGAGGCCTGTGATGCTGTGGTTAAACTACCGATGGTCGGCAAAGTGGAAAGTCTGAATGTCTCTGTTGCTGCAGGTGTTGCTTTGTTTGAAGCAGTGCGGCAGCGAGCTGGATAAATATATAGAAGGTTGTTTTTGAATTAAGGTTTGTAATCGACTACCACCTGCTTTGTGGATGGTAGTCGATTTGCTAGCTTGGTTTTTTGGTCAGTGAATTACTTGCCGAGCACGTACTGGTCGATGGCTTTGGCGGCTGTTTTTGCCTGTCCCATGGCAAGAATTACGGTTGCTCCACCCGTAATGGCATCGCCACCTGCAAATACGCCGCGTTTGGTAGTTTGACAGGTCTTTTCATCAACTATGATGATGCCCCACTTGTTGGTTTTTACACCTTTGTCAGTCGCAGGAATCATTGGGTTAACATCACAGCCCAGTGAAAGTACTACGGTATCGACCTCTTCGGTAAAATACTCACCCGTAGGAAGAGGCTTGCGCCGACCTGATGTATCTGGCTCGGAGAGTTCCATCTTTTCGCATTTGACCTGTTTAACAAAGTTGTCTTCATCCACGATAAATTCAACTGGATTGGAGAGCCAGCGCCAATTTAGAAACTCCTGTTCCGCATGCTCCAACTCTTCGGTTCTGGCAGGTGCCTCTTCGCGGGAGCGCCGGTAGTAACAGGTTGTATCAGCCCCTAAACGCTTTGCAGTACGCAAAACATCCATCGCGGTGTTTCCTGCGCCAATAACGGCTACTTTTTTACCTTGATAGAGTGGGGTGCTGTATTCGGGGAATTTATCTGCCTGCATAAGGTATACACGGGTCAGGTATTCATTGGCTGAATAAACACCGTTTGCATTGACCCCAGGAACATCAAGCATTTTAGGCAGGCCTGCACCTGAGGCTACAAAGACAGCATCAAACCCTTCTTGTTCGAGTAGGTCATCAAGGGAGAGGATCTTGCCGATGATCATATTGTAAACAAACTGCACGCCGATCTTTTCGAGGAACTCAATATCCTCATCAATAATATCCATAGGCAGACGAAACCGGGGGATACCATAGACCAACACGCCGCCAGCACGATGAAAGGCTTCGAAGACTACAACCTCATGGCCTCTGATGCACAATTCATAGGCGCAGGTTAATCCCGCTGGCCCAGCACCAACAATAGCAATGCGTTTGCCGGTTGATGGAGGGATTTCAGGCAGCTCTAAAGTGCCGTGTTCGCGTTCATAATCGGCTGCATAGCGTTCCAGGCTGCCGATGCCCACGGGTTCTTTTTTCTTACCCACCACGCATACTGCCTGGCACTGTTTATCTTGAGGGCAGACGCGTCCACAAGCAGCGGGCAGAAAGTTTTTCTCCCGAATCTTTTTGGCGGCGTCAGCCATGTTGCCATCTTCAATGAGTTTGATGAAGGCTGGAATGTCGATGCCTACAGGGCAGCCATCAACACAGTCTGGTTTTTTGCACTGAATACAGCGTTTGGCCTCTGCAATGGCCTCTTCAAGTGAGTAGCCTACAGGTACCTCTTCAAAGTTTTGAATACGCTCTTCTGGTGCAAGTAGTGACATCTCCTGAAAGGAGAGTGCCATTCTCTCTTTGTTGCTGAGTCCCGCGCGTTTTTTGGTAGACTTTTCGGACATAAAGCTTTCCTATAGTGTTTCCAGGGCTTGTTTTTCTTCAGCAACAAACATTTTTTGTCTTTTGGTCAGCTGATCAAAATCTACTTTATGCCCATCAAAATCTGGCCCGTGGAAACAGGCGAATTTGGTCTCTCCATCAATAGAGACGCGGCAGGCGCCGCACATGCCGGTACCGTCCACCATTAAGGCATTGAGGGAGACCATTGTTTCAATGCCAATAGGACGGGTGAGTTCACAGACTGCTTGCATCATTGGTACAGGACCAATAGCCAACACGTGACTGACTCGCCGCTCATCTTTAATGATTTGCTCAAGCGCGTTGGTGACAAAGCCTTGGGTGCCAGCAGAGCCGTCGTTAGTGGTGACAATAACCTCATCACAGACTGCCTTCAGCTCATCAACTAAAATCAGCAGATCTTTGCTTCGGGCACCGACCACACCGATAACGCGACTACCCAGTGCCTTTAGATCACGGGCTGTGGGAATGATGGCTCCTGTGCCAAAACCACCTCCAATAACCACGCATGTTCCACGATAACGCCGAACATGAGAGCGTTCACCTAATGGCCCAACAATATCTTTAAAGCAGTCGCCAACTTCCATTGCATTCATCTGCATGCTGGTTTTACCGGCAGACATGATGACGACTTCAATTTGCCCTTTTTCACTGTTCCAACCGCAGATTGAGAGTGGAACGCGCTCACTGAGCTCATGGGGGCGGATGATGACAAACTGCCCGGCTTGCAGCTTACGGGCGATGAGTGGTGCCTCAATAGTGTAATGGAATGTATTTTGGCACAGCTCTTTTTTGGATAGGATCTTGAAGCTTTGATGGTAGTGGGTGACTGAGGTAGGTGTGGTTTTTAGCAGTGGTAGATAACGCTTTGCTTCGTGACGTACGATGTAAGCATCATCCCAATCGTGGTCTTCATCTTTGCCTAAAATTGCACTATAGGCTGCCCGAAGACTCTCTTTTTGTGTATTAGTCAGCAAGCCCTGTTCCATGAGTTTGCCTAGTGTTCTGGCAGCTTGCATGCGAACCAGCGAGTGACTATCAGCGAGATGAGAGAAGCTGATGTCAAACATCTGCTGTCTGAGTGCTTCATCAAATTGGGCAGAATCAATGCGTACAACCAACTTGCCTGTCGCATTAATGACATTGGAACTAAGCTGGTAGTCGTCTGATTCAGCGGCAGCTAAAATTACGGGTAGGGATTGTAATATTTCAGATGACCGAAAGTAAGCCAATGCTTGGGTGAGATTAATCAATGCATATTGATCAGTCCGTTTTTTATTCCAAGCCTCTAGCAGTGGAGGAATGGCATCTGCGCCATTTACGGCAATAATTCTGCCCAAGTGTGCACAGGATTCAGCATCTGCGCTGACTAATTCGTCAATGAGAAAAGGAATGACAACTGAGCCAAAGCGGCGAACCTGTTTTTCAGCTCTATTAGCCAGAGAGATCATCTCTGGCATCCCAACATGGTCTTGGTAAAAGAGTTGGGTAAGGCTTGATGTCAGTGTTGCTTTGTCATCATCGCTAATATCTGTAAGTTGATCTATTTCATCCAGAGCCAAAGAGATGGATTCTTCGTCTTCAGATTTTAACCTATTGATTATAGTATCTATTGTTTTTGACATGCCCCGCGAATCCTTAATTAGTTAACCCACCATTGGGGATTCATAAAGCCCTATACTATATAGTTTTTGAGGATGTTACGCTAGAAAGGCTTAGCTGAAGCTGTTTCTCTCCAGATATGCCTGGGTGAAAGGCTGAGATATCAGCGGCTACTTAATCAGTGGTATCTGATGTGGTGTGTGAGTGATCTCTTTGGGTAATCTGTAGAATTTGGGTTAGGTTGATTACACCTATTGGTAGGCCTGAATCATCTAATGCCGGCATATCTTCCACCCTAGAGTCGAGTTGTCGGTGTAATACTTCATCCAGCTCCTCATTAATATGTGCTGTTGCAAAATGGGTTTCCATAATCTCTGTTGCAGATTCTGCAACAACGCGTTCAATCAGTTGGCGGCGGGTATTTACTGGTCGGTACTTAGCCAATAGCAGCTGTGAGAGTCTGTGGTGACTGATATATCCGATTAATACACCTTCTTTTGATACTACATAGAGGTCTCGTAGGCAGGGGGTTGTGAGTATGAGATCAATGACTGCTTCAATTGAAGCTTCAGGCTGTACGGTTACAGGTAGTTTGGGGTGTTGCTTGATCCAATCTGATACTTTCATGATTTTAATTTCCCGCGTTTAATACCTAGCTCTCCTGCCTTGATTAAGGCAAAGCGTACAGCAATAGGACCTAATACTTCATTGAGTAATGTGGCAGCCAGAATGACATTGATCAGAATATGACTGATTTCACTAAAAGCTGGATGATGCCCAAGCGCAAGCGCTAAACCTATAGCTATGCCTGCCTGAGGTAACATTGCAATCCCTAGATAGCGTTGAACAGAAGGAGGTGCTTTTCCAAATTTTGCCCCCAGGGTAGCACCAGCTACTTTGCCAACTACGCGTGCAAAAAAGTAAACCAGAACCAAGCCGAAGTGGTTCATAAAAACATTGGCTTCAAATTGTGCTCCAGCCATGGTGAAAAAGATTACAAAGACCATCTCTTCAAAGTAATCAATGGGGGCAAAAAGTCTATCTGCGCCAGCTTTCATCAGCCAACGGGTGGCAAAACCAAGCGTCATTGCAGATAGTAAGGGGGAGAGATGCAGGGCGTCAGCCAATCCAATAACTAAAAAGACATTGCTAAGAATTAGAGGGAGGCGTAATCCACCTTGGTGTATTCGACGTCCAGCAAATGCAAGCAATATACCTAAAATACCACCAATCAGTAGTGATCCAATGATCTCTATAAACGCAGGCCCAAGACTGCTACTAAGAGATTCTCCTGCTGCAAATGCCAGCATGAGAGAGAAGATGATAATACCAAGCACATCATCCACTGCTACCACGCCCAACAGCGTTGAGGAGAGAGGCCCATGAGCACGATATTGGTGCAAAACAGCAATGGTTGCGGCAGGAGCAGTTGTAGAAGCTATGGCACCAAGGGCTAGAGCCAGTTGGAATGCGCCAGATTTTCCAACCTCAGGGGCAAAAGGGAAGATAATTACAGTAACGACTAAAACGGCACCAAGTGCTCCTCCTGCGGCGCAGCTAAAGATGCTTTTCCCCATGCGCCGCATTTGAGGAATGGTGATTGATCCACCAATCAGATAGGCAATAATTCCCAAGGCCCCCATAGTAATGGGTTCTGACCAATTGCTCACTGAAATGCCAAGGGTATTGCCTAACAGGGCTGGAGAGAAAAGAACGCCGGCTGCAACGTAGGCGACAATATGAGGAAGGCCAAACCGAGTGGCAAAGCGGCCAGCCATCAGTCCAGTCAGCATTAAGAGACCCAGAATTAAAATGTGAGGGATGTTATTTTCCATACAAATGCATATGTTGCGTTCTGATCAATAGTTACATATTGGGTGGTATAGTCGATAAGCTCAAAGAAAGCAGCTACTTTTTGTAATCGGGGTAAAATATTAATGCTATGGCTTGCATTATATGGTGTCGTGCCGTTATTATGCGCCGCCTACGCAGGCGCGTAGCTCAGTTGGTTAGAGCACCACCTTGACATGGTGGGGGTCGGTGGTTCGAATCCACTCGTGCCTACCAATACCAAAAAGCTGCAAGTTGCATCGGTGACTTGCAGCTTTTTCTATTTAGACTTAAAGCGCAGTTTGTAACTGTATAAAATCATGTGACCTTTCGTATGGGTCACCACTGGAGAAAACCATGCCTGTAATTACCCTTCCTGATGGCTCTGAGCGGAGCTTTGAAAACTCTGTAACTGTTTATGATGTTGCGGCTGATATAGGCCCTGGCCTAGCTAAAGCAGCTATTGCAGGGCGCATTAATGAAGAGTTGATTGATGCCAGCCATCTAATAGAGAAGGACACCCAGCTTGCGATTATTACCGCAAGAGATGAGGCGGGTATTGATATCATTCGCCACTCTACAGCTCATTTGCTGGCGCAAGCCGTTAAACAGCTCTTCCCTCAGGCTCAAGTCACCATCGGCCCAATGATTGAAGATGGTTTCTATTATGATTTTTCCTTTGAGCGCCCCTTTACGCCAGATGACCTGAAGGCCATTGAAGCCAAAATGAAGGAGTTGGTTAAGGCTGATATCCCCATTGAGCGCTCAACGATGGGGCGTGATGAGGCAGTGGCTTATTTTCGCGGGATTGGAGAAGAGTATAAGGCTGAAATTATCGAAGATATTCCAGCTGACCAAACCTTGTCCTTATATCAGCAAGGTGACTTTACCGATCTCTGCCTTGGGCCACATGTGCCCAGTACAGGTCATCTTAAGGTTTTCAAGCTGATGAAATTGGCGGGTGCCTATTGGCGGGGCAACTCTGATAATGAGATGTTGCAGCGTGTTTATGGCACAGCCTGGAAAGATAAAAAAGAGCTAAAGGCTTATCTGCACCGACTGGAAGAGGCAGAGAAGCGGGATCATCGTAAAATCGGTAAGGCACTGGATCTGTTTCACACTCAGGAAGAGGCACCTGGAATGGTGTTTTGGCATGAGAAAGGGTGGAGTATCTATCTGGTTGTGCAAGATTATATCCGTAACAAGCTACGTCAAAATGGTTACCAAGAAGTACATACGCCCCAGGTGATTGATCGTACCCTGTGGGAAAAGTCCGGGCACTGGGACAAGTTTGGCGACATGATTTTCACCACTTACTCTGAGAGTCGTGATTACGCCATCAAGCCGATGAACTGCCCGGCGCATATCCAGATTTACAATCATGGCCTAAAGAGCCATCGTGATTTGCCGTTACGTCTGGCAGAGTTTGGTTCCTGCCATCGTAATGAACCATCAGGCACGCTGCATGGATTGATGCGTGTTAGAAACTTTGTACAGGATGATGCTCATATCTTCTGTACTGAGGAGCAGATCGCCTCCGAAGTGTCAGATTTTATTGACCTGCTGTTTGAGGTTTACCGTGATTTTGGCTTTGACGATGTGCTGGTAATCCTATCAACCCGCCCAGAAAAACGTGTTGGTGACGATGCGGTTTGGGATAAGGCAGAAGGTGCGCTGGAAGCTGTGCTCAATGAAAAAGAGCTGGATTGGACACTTCAGCCGGGTGAGGGCGCATTCTATGGTCCTAAGATTGAGTTCTCTCTGAGAGATTGTCTGAATCGGGTTTGGCAGCTAGGCACTATTCAATTGGATTTTTCAATGCCTGGGCGCCTTGATGCGAACTATATAGCTGAAGATAACAGCAAGCAGGTGCCTGTCATGCTGCACCGGGCCATATTGGGTTCGTTAGAGCGGTTTATAGGCATATTGATCGAACATTATGCTGGATTGTTGCCGGTTTGGCTTGCACCAAAACAGGTCGCGGTGTTGAATATTACGGATCGACAGGCCGAATATGCAGAAAAAATTGCAAATAATTTGAACAAACAGGGCTTTAGAGTCGATTCGGACTTGAGAAACGAGAAGATCGGCTATAAAATCCGCCAGCACACCATTGAACGCGTTCCATACCTCTTAGTGGTAGGTGATCGTGAGATGGAAGAGGGGACTGTTGCTGTGCGTACCCGTAAGGGTGAAGATTTAGGTGTGATGTCACTCGATGACTTCACCCTGAAAATTCAGCAAGAGGTGATAGATCTCACTAACTGAATTGTGATTTAAGTGTCTGCACAAGCTTGGGATCCAATAGTATTTGGTCTCTGTAGCTAGGCAGGCTAGTTTTTTTCTTTTTGGAGGAACCTGATATCGCTGCGAAAAACAAGAATCGCCTGAATGACGAAATTACGGTACCAAATGTACGTTTAATTGGTGCAGATGGAGAACAGGTGGGGATTGTCTCTCTGGCGGAGGCGAAAGAGACGGCTAAAGAGGCGAGTCTGGATTTGGTTGAAATTGTGCCAAATGCAGAGCCGCCAGTCTGCCGGATCATGGATTTTGGCAAGTTTGTCTTCGAAGCAAAAAAGCAGAAGCAACTGGCTAAGAAAAAGCAGAAGCAGGTTCAGATAAAAGAAGTTAAATTCCGACCAGGGACGGGCGAGGGGGATTATCAGGTAAAACTACGCAACCTGATACGTTTCCTAAACGATGGGGACAAGACCAAGGTAACCATGCGGTTCCGAGGTCGTGAGCACGCTCACCGCGAGCTGGGTCTGGCCTTGCTACAACGTGTCGAAGCCGATTTGGCAGAGTATGGCACTGTAGAACAACAAGCTCAGATGGAAGGCCGGCAGATGGTGATGGTGTTAGGTTCCAAGAAAAAGTGATCTTCAATTAACCGAATGCGGAGTAGATAGACATGCCAAAGATCAAAACTAACCGTGGTGCTGCAAAGCGTTTTACGCGCACAGCATCAGGCGGCTTTAAGTGTAACCAATCACATCGCCGCCATATCCTCACCAAGAAAAGCACCAAGCGCAAGCGTCATCTGCGCGCTCCAAGTTCGCTGCATGCAGCGGATGTAAGAAGCGCACGCCGTATGCTGCCCTACTGCTGATTGACTGAGGAATATAAGCAATGCCAAGAGTAAAACGTGGTGTAACAGCACGCGCCAGACACAAAAAAGTGCTTGATGAGGCCAAAGGTTATTATGGTGCTCGCCGTAAAATCTATCGTGTAGCCAAACAGGCCGTCATCAAAGCGGGGCAATATGCCTACCGCGATCGCCGCCAGAAAAAGCGTCAGTTTCGTGCGCTTTGGATTGCGCGTATCAATGCCGGTGCCCGTGTAAACGGCATTTCATACAGCCGCATGATTAACGGTTTAAATAAAGCTGGTGTTGCGATTGATCGCAAAATACTGGCTGACCTGGCTATTTTTGACAAGCCTGCTTTTGCCGTACTGGCAGAAAAGGCCAAAGCTAGCCTTTAAGCTATAGGCGTGCTTCGGCGCACCTGAATAGAAAAGGGAAAGGCTGACCAGCCTTTCCCTTTTTTGGTTTCCAAATCATTAAAATGACTACAAATACAGATTCTTCGCTCAATATTGAGCAACTTATTACAGAAGCTGAGCAGAAAATCGCTTTATCTCAAGATATATCCACACTGGATCAGGTGCGGGTGCATTATTTGGGTAAAAGTGGGTTGCTTACAGCTCAATTGAAACAGCTTGGTAGATTGCCTAAAGAAGAGCGACCTCAAGCAGGCCAGGCAATTAACCGCGCAAAAGGCGTGCTACAGAAAGCTATAGATGAACGTCGAGCCGATCTTGAGAAAGAGGCATTAGAAGCCCGTTTATCCTCCGAATGTGTTGATGTCACACTACCTGGCCGTGGTTTGGGTAGAGGTGGGCTGCACCCTGTAACCCGCACTTTGGATCGTATTGAGCGCCTGTTTGCCAATGCAGGCTTTGAGGTGGCAGAAGGTCCTGAGATTGAGGATGACTATCATAACTTTGAAGCGCTGAATATTCCTGCGCATCATCCTGCACGGGCTATGCATGATACTTTCTATTTTGATGCCCATATGTTGCTCCGCACACATACCTCACCCGTTCAGATTCGAGTGATGGAAGAGGCATCGCCGCCACTTAAGGTTATTGCACCAGGACGGGTGTATCGTTGTGATTCAGATCTAACGCACACCCCAATGTTTCATCAGGTGGAAGGTTTTCTGGTAGATGAGACAGCGACCTTTGCTGATCTCAAAGGTGTTATCTATGATTTCCTTAGTCGCTTCTTTGAGCGTGAACTAAAGCTGCGTTTTCGTCCCTCCTATTTTCCTTTTACTGAGCCGTCAGCAGAGGTCGATATCGAGTGCGTCATGTGTAACGGCGAAGGTTGTCGGGTGTGTAGTCACACTGGTTGGCTGGAGGTATTGGGGTGCGGAATGATCCATCCTGAAGTGTTCCGGCATATTGGCATTGATAGCGAAAAATACAGTGGCTATGCCTTTGGTATGGGCGTTGAGCGGCTGACTATGTTGCGTTATGGGGTTAACGATCTGCGACTGTTTTTTGAGAATGACCTCAGGTTTTTAAAACAATTTGCATAACATTGGTTTCTAGTGACTAGAAATTAGATGCTCGAAACTTTACCAGGAATAACAGATGAAATTTAGTGAAGCTTGGCTGCGTGAATGGGTGAACCCTGATGTGACCACCAGCGAGTTATCTGACCAGCTGTCGATGGCAGGCTTGGAAGTTGATTCAGTGAATGCAGTCGCCCCGCAGTTCGAAGGCGTGCTGATTGGTGAGGTTCTTTCTGTGGAGCCGCATCCTGATGCTCAAAAGCTTCGGGTCTGTAGTGTTGATGTAGCTGGAGATGAAAATCTAAGCATCGTTTGTGGTGCTGCTAATGTTGCCGCAGGAATGCGAGTGCCAGTGGCCTGTGTTGGCGCCAAACTGCCTGGTAATTTTAAGATTAAAAAAGCCAAGTTACGCGGTGTCCCATCCTTTGGCATGATCTGTTCTGCGTCAGAACTTGGTTTGGCTGAATCCTCAGATGGCATTATGCCACTCCCGAGTGATGCACCTGTTGGTGAAGACATTCGTGATTATCTAAAACTTAATGACCAGGTCATTGAGGTAGATTTAACGCCAGACCGGGGCGACTGTCTAAGTCTGACAGGTATTGCACGTGAGGTCGGTGTTATCAATCGCTGTGCAGTTACTGCATCTGAAATTGCACCTGTGGCAGCTGTTATTGATGATGCTATTCAGGTAGAGATAACAGCTGCAGATGCTTGCCCCCGTTATGCCTGCCGCGTAATCCGAGGGATTAACCCTGCCGCAGAGACGCCGCTTTGGATGCAAGAGCGTCTGCGCCGGAGTGATATCCGCAGTATTAGCCCCGTAGTTGATGTGACCAACTATGTTTTGCTTGAGCTTGGTCAGCCCATGCATGGTTTTGATCTAAATCGACTGGACGACCGTATCATTGTTCGTCAGGCTGAGCCAAGTGAAAAGCTTGTGCTTCTGGATGGGCAGGAGATTGAACTTAAATCCGATACTCTGGTGATTGCTGATGCCAGTGGCCCTGTGGCACTCGCTGGCATTATGGGCGGAGAGGCGTCATCGGTTACAGATAGCACTCAGGATATTCTACTTGAGAGTGCTTTTTTTGCTCCAATGGCTATAGCAGGCAAAGCGCGGGGATATGGGCTGCATACAGACTCTTCGCACCGCTTTGAGCGAGGTGTTGATCCTGAGCTCCAAGTAAAGGCCATTGAACGCGCTACTGCATTGCTTATAGAAATAGTGGGTGGAGAAGCTGGACCCGTTATTGAGGCTGTATCCTCTGAGTCCCTAAAGCAGAAACCAGCAATTCTTCTTCGTTATCAACGAATAGAACGCATTCTAGGCATAAAAATCGCCGATGATATGATTGTCGATATTCTGACTCGCCTGGAGATGCAGGTAGAGCCAGTAGAGGGTGGATGGATGGTGGCCCCACCTAGCTGTCGCTTTGATATTGCAATTGAGGTTGACCTGATTGAGGAGATTGGGCGCATCTACGGCTACTCTGAAATCCCAATAAGCCACGCCCCATCTAACATGCCGATGTACTCGAAGCCTGAGGTTGCTTTTGATCTGCATGCAGCAAAACAGGCGCTGGTAAATCGCGATTATCAGGAAGCAATTACCTACAGCTTTATAAGTCCTGAGATCCAAAGTCTGATGGATCCTCAGCAACAGAGTGTAAAATTAGCCAATCCCATCTCTGCTGAGATGTCGGTAATGCGTACAAGTCTGTGGCCAGGCCTTGTGCAGACAGCCAGCTATAATCAGGCGCGCCAGCAGAGTCGGATACGCATCTTCGAGTCTGGTCTGAAGTTTATTTTGCAAGATGATGAAATAAAACAAAAAAATACTATTTCAGGCCTGGTTTCAGGGGGTGTTAGCCAGGAGCAGTGGGGGCAGCCTGGACGCGAGGTGGATTTCTTTGATGTAAAAGCCGATTTAGAGGCTATGTTTGCATTAACTGGATGCGCCGATGAGTTTGTTTTTTCTCCTGCTGAGCATCCAACACTGCATCCTGGCCAATCGGCAGAAATCCAACGAAATGGTGAACGTGTTGGGTGGTTGGGCATGTTGCACCCAAAACTTGAACAAAAACTAGGGCTTGCAGGGCATACCTATCTATTTGAAATATCCCTTGGTACTCTTTTAGAGGGTAGTTTGCCAGCTTTTGCACCACTATCCAGATTTCCATCTATTCGGCGTGATATCGCACTGGTTTTGGATCAGGGTATTGAATTTGAAGCAGTTAAATCATGCATACGGCAAGCTGCACCTAAAATTCTTACAGACATTAAGCTTTTTGATGTCTATACTGGAGAGAAGATAGATTCAGGACGAAAAAGCCTCGCTTTAGGCTTGATTCTTCAGGAAACTTCACAAACATTAACGGATGAGATGGTTGATGAAGTGGTGGACAATATCGTCCAAGCGTTGGGAAAAGATTTGAAGGCATATCTGAGAGAATAATAATGGCACTGACCAAAGCTGAAATGGCAGAAAAGCTATTCGATGAATTAGGGCTCAATAAACGAGAAGCCAAAGAGATGGTTGAAATGTTTTTTGAGAAAATCAGGGGTTCCCTGGAAAATGGGACACAGGTTAAATTGTCTGGATTTGGCAACTTTGACCTGCGTGAGAAAAAACAGCGTCCAGGACGCAACCCAAAGACGGGGGAAGAGATCCCAATTTCTGCCCGCCGTGTAGTGACCTTTCGTCCAGGGCAAAAACTGAAAGCAAGAGTCGAAGCTTATGCTGGACGCGAGTAATAGCCCTGTAGAGTTACCTGCAATTCCAGGCAAGCGCTACTTCACCATTGGTGAGGTTAGTGACCTATGTGGGGTAAAACCCCATGTCTTGCGTTATTGGGAGCAGGAGTTTGAGCAGCTTAAGCCTGTTAAACGCCGGGGTAATCGTCGCTATTACCAGCGTCATGATGTTTTAATGATTCGCCAAATCAGAAGTTTATTGTATGAGCAGGGCTTTACCATAGGCGGTGCCCGTCAACAGCTTTGTAGTGATCCTGCAAAAAGCGATCAAAACCAAAGCCAGCAGATTGTGCGTCAGTTGCGTATTGAGCTGGAAGAGGTTTTACAAATCCTCAAACACTAACAGTTTCCTGCTGTTTTCTGTTCGGATTTAAAGACGATATGTAACGAATGTTGGATGCCGTCATTGAATTCCATAATCAGTAATTGACATCTTATCCCAGTGCGCCTACGATGCGCACACTTTCGGAGCGTAGCGCAGCTTGGTAGCGCACCACAATGGGGTTGTGGGGGTCGGAGGTTCGAATCCTCTCGCTCCGACCAATGATTTCTATGACAGAGCAGCCGCTTTGTTTTTAGTCGTAAATGATTTGCCTGGTTAGCCTGTTTTCGACGCCCACGCTGCTGTCCATTTATGATCTTCTATATAGATTAAGTTTTCGTAATCCACTCTGATTTGCGGCTTTAAGTGTTTTTTCTATCCATTCCTGCCTTTATTTTGCGGCCTGTTTTTGCCATTTTCATTTGATAATTTAGGCCGGTATCTAGAAACAGGTACAATACTCTTTCTCCATGCAACTCACATTAAAGGTATGAGCATGTCATCAGAACTTAGTACTCCACTCTCTGAAGATGAGTTGGCTGCATTGGATGATTTTCTGCTTTCAGAGCATAGCAATGAAATGATGCCTGTTGATGAGGTGCATGGCTATTTGACAGCTCTTGTCGTGAGCCATGATCGGGCAAGCCAGAGTGAGTGGCTATCGGCAATATGGGGTGAGCCTAAATTTGCGGATAATAATGAGCAAGCCAATATGACTAATTGTTTATTGCGTCTGCGAAATGAAATTGCGGCAACATTGGAAGCTCGGCACCCCTATGAACCTCTTGTAATTGAAGAGGTGGATGATGATGGAGAAGTGGTCGAGGCATACGAAGGGTGGTGCTTAGGCTTTATTCATGCTGTAGCTGATCACCAAGAGTCTTGGGATGAATTGGCAAAAAATGAGCAAGAGCTTCTTACACCCATTGCTAAGATTGCATTGCTTCTTAATGAAGAAGAGCCTGATATGGATGATGAAGAATATGAGGCCTGTATTGAGTTGTTGCCTGGTGCTGTTGCAGGACTTTATTCGTATTGGGAAGAGTCCGTGTTACCAGAATAGGTGCTATTAATTAACTAACATAGCCTGAACAGCAGGATGTTTTTAGATGTTAACTATTACGCTAGCTGGACTGTGTACGTGCATAATATATCTGTAGCACAGTCCCGATTATAGCAACTAGCAGGCTGAGCAGAATAATGGGGATAGCTGGATTATAACGTGTCATTACAGCAACAACTGGAACCTTCAGCATCTCTTTATATCCCAGCACATCATTTGCAACAGTGATCTTATTATGGCGCACCATGCCATCGTGCAGAGCCATGGTTAGTAGCTGCGGCTGTTCAGATATCTTCTCCCAAACAAATTGCGCAATAAGCACCTCCATTTGTGATTGATATATCCCTTTAAGTGTAAGGCGACCGTCACTAATCTGCTGAGGTTGGTACGGCATCATGTTAAACATTTTACCATCACTTTTTCGTATTAGAACTACACCTACAGGTCTTTTCTGTCCTCCCTGAATAATGATTTCACGTTGGCCTGTGTTGAAAGCTGCAGGCTCATTGTAGGCAATACGCTGTCGGGTAGAAGAGCCATCAGGTTGAGCAATCTTAAGGATGGCTTCAGTATCTTTTAGGGAACCATCTGGGTGATGAGTGCTATGAACAGAGAGTGCACTGACGTCACCAATGCCTGCAATAGATGTAGGTTGTGGTGAGAGTGTTGCCTGTCCTGAGTTGCCATAGAAGCCATCATAGACATGAGCTGCCATAGTGAGTATCAATGCAGCATGAATAAAAATACCAACAAACAGTCTTAATCTGCCGGTTGTAGCGGTTCTCAGGCGAATGATTGACTCAACAAAGCAGGCAACCATGTTGATGGCAAAGAGGCCAAAGGTTATTAGTAAAATATATAGCCACCAATGCACGGCAAGTGTTGGCTGAAAAAAGAATTTAAGATCGAATGGAAAAAAAGGAGGGTAGATCTCTGGGTTCATATTCATGACCAGGCTCCCTGCCGCAAGATTAATGATAACAATCAGGCAGAGAATAAAGCCTGCATGCCGGTTACCCAGAATTTCTACAGTACGATAAATCATGGCTAAAACTTATGTATGGAGCGAGTGAAGAAACCTGTGCCGACGAAGGTGATCATGATGAGTACCATGCCGATGGTGTAGAGTGGAATCTTCCATTTGCGGAAGTGGGGCAGGTTATCAATATGGAGTAGGTTGCCATAATAGAGCCAGAGTATGACAGACCATAATATTTTAGGATCCCACATAAAATAGGCGCCCCAAGCAAGATATCCCCAGATGCCACCAAACAACATGGCCAGCGTGAAAAAGATAAAACCATTGCGATTCAGCTGTGTGACAAGTGGCCTATCCTGAATGCCGTCAGAATTCCCTCTCAGTACACGAATAGCGAATATTGCATTGATCCCAGCAAGAAACCAGAAGGCATAGGCTGCAAATGAAAAAGGCACATGTATGGGATACCAAATGGTTCGTAAGTAGGCAGTGGGATAGCGAATATGATCAGTAAATACAAAGGTGGTTAATGCTGCAGCCAAGGCAAGTAGCAATAAGGTGATAAATTCCTTATTTGATACCTTGTCACGGTAAATCATTCCGCAAAATGTAATCAATGCCGATAGCGTCATAAATGATTCAACTTTATCGGTAAATGGGAAAAAGTCTTTCAGGTAGGCTCGGATGCCAAAGAAAATCACACTGAAGCAGCTGAATAGAATGAGTGATAGGGTTGCCTCGCTACGTCTGTTAAACATAGAAAGCAGTACAGCAGCTGCTAAGGCAACAGTGGCAGCAGTAATAGAAAAACCGATAATCGATTCAAGTTCAGACATATCTACAGACAGTGCCTTTAAGAGGTTTGTGAGCAAAAACAGGTTAAAATATCTGATCTCAAGTTGTTTGTCACGTTAGCACCTATAATCTGTTATCATGGCGATCCTTTTTCGTCATATTCACCGGTATGACTGCTGTTTTGTTTCTCCTGATTTGAGGTGTTTCCATGGATTCCGCTCCCACATCCGTCGGTTTTGACCGTTTCGGATTTCCCGCCACTATTCTAAAAGCTGTTAAAGATCTTGGTTATGAAACGCCAACTCCTATTCAGGAGCAATGCATTCCTCATCTTATGGAGGGGAAAGATCTTCTGGGGCAGGCTCAAACAGGGACAGGTAAGACAGCAGCATTTGCGCTGCCTGTGATGAGTGATATAGATCTAAAGCAGCGTGATCCTCAGGCACTTGTACTGGCACCAACCCGAGAACTAGCACTTCAGGTTGCAGAGGCTTTTCAGAGCTATGCGCATGGTATGAAAGGCTTTCATGTGTTGCCACTGTATGGTGGGACAGGCATGTCTACCCAGCTTCGGCAGCTCAAACGTGGTGCGCATGTGATTGTGGGTACCCCTGGGCGGGTTATGGATCATCTACGGCGCGGCACCCTTTCACTGAAGGGTCTTAAGACTCTGGTGCTGGATGAGGCGGATGAAATGCTGAATATGGGGTTCGTTGATGATATCGAGTGGATCTTTGAGCAAACTCCAGAAAATCGACGTGTGGCACTCTTTTCAGCAACCATGCCAAAGAGCATCCGAAATGTCGCCCAAAAATATTTGAATAATCCGGTTGAGATCAAAGTAGCCTGCAAGACTGAAACAGTCACCACTATTGAACAGCTCCACTGTGTTGTTACACCTTTCCACAAAATGGATGCATTAACACGGGTGCTGGAGGTTGAAACGCTTGATGCCATGATTGTTTTTGTGCGCACTAAAACAGCAACTGTTGAGGTGGCAGAAAAACTTGAAGCGCATGGGTTCTCTGCTGAAGCACTTCATGGTGATATGAATCAGGCTATGCGGGAACGCACGATTGCACGCCTAAAAAATGGCAAACTGGATATTATTGTGGCAACAGATGTTGCTGCTCGTGGCTTGGATGTTGAGCGTGTAAGCCATGTTGTTAATTATGATATCCCTTATGACCCTGAGGCTTATGTCCATCGCATTGGACGTACGGGACGGGCAGGGCGCAAAGGTAAGGCGTTACTCTTTGTCTCACCTCGTGAGCGTCATCTACTCAAGTCTATTGAGCGTGCGACACGCCAAAAAATTGCCCCAATGTCACTGCCATCAGCAGATGATTTGGGCGAGCACCGTATTGATCAATTTATGCAGCTCCTGCGCGATACAGTTGTTAACCAGGATCTAGATTTTTATTATCGACTCATCAGTCGGGTTGAAAATGAACAAGAGATGAGTCCAATTGATATTGCAGCGGCACTTACCTTCCTTAGCCAACGTGAACGCCCTTTTGTAGTTAAAGAGATCAAATCACCTGCGGCCACCAAGAGTCGACCCGATAGCCGACCTGAGCCAAGGCAGCATAAAGAGAGGAAGGAGCGAAGCAAGCCTGAACAAGGGGATGACGATATTACCCGGATTCGTTACAGGATAGAGGTTGGGCGTCAACATGGGGCAACGCCGCGTGAAATAGTAGGTGCTATTGCCAATGAAGCTGGGGTTGAAGGAAAGCACATTGGTTATATTGGTATTAATGCTGATTACAGCACTGTAGATTTACCTGAGGGGATGCCTAAAGAGATTGAAAAGCATCTGCAAAAGGTTATGGTTTGTGGCCAGCAGTTGCGCTTGTCATGCACTGGTGAAAAAGCAGCCCCTCCAAGAGCACAAAAACCAAAGGGTAAAAAGCCTCATGTGGGAACAAAAAAAGTAGGGGAGCGAAAGCGCGCTAAAAAAAGGGATTAAGCGTATTCACTCAGTCGGTATACTTCTGGGTTTGTCTCTCTTTCCAGTTGTTGATAATGAGCTGCCCCCTCGTTGTTTTTGTGTGATTCAGTTATAGCAGCTCGTTGCTCACTGCTCTGCTCTTGATTCATGCGGGCAATCTCAACGCGAGCTACGGCTGCCATTTGACTGGCTTGTGCGGCAACAGCGTGGTCTGTAGCTGAGGGGTTAGCGGGTGCAAGCGCTGCGCGTTGTATGGTGTTCGCTTTTTGAAGGTTTTTATGAGGGGCATCTTCTTTTGATATATCAATAGAGACATCACCTCCAATGGCATAATTGACACCATCAGGGCCTCGTTGATATTGGAAGTTGGCTCCACCGCGTATTAAGGAGCCTCCCGCAGCAATATGGGCGGCTTCATGTGCACGTACCTCACGATCACGGCTCTTTAATTGCTGTAACTCGCGTTGAATAGGCGCTTGATTTTTAGTCTCTTCAGAGCTGCTTTTTTTCTCTGATTTGTCAGTGGGGTCAGTAGTGGTATCTGCTGAGGCCTGGTCGAACTTCTGCTTCTCGCTAAACTCCCGTTTAGCAAGGGGGGAAATCCGATAAGGTTGTGCAGAAAATATATCCATAAGCCTTGAAATTTTAGAAAATACACCTACCTAACTATAAGTATCGTTCCTGATAATTAAAAGAACTAGTGCATAAAGGAACAAAAGTCACTGAATTACCATATATTCTTTGAGATAATTCACGTTTTTAGAATCAGAGGACTCTATTTGATGCTCCTCTAACGAATATTTTAATTGAGGAGCAAAATATGACCCAAGCAAAAACAGGTGATACCGTAAAGGTTCATTACACTGGTACCTTCGATGATGGCATTCAATTTGATTCATCAATAGGGCAGGATCCACTGCTGGTTAATATTGGTGCTGGAGAGACCATTCCAGGTTTTGAGAAAGGCCTGGAAGGTATGGGAATTGGTGATAAAAAAACCATTAATATACCAGCAGCAGAAGCTTATGGTGAACACAATCCAGAGCTAATCCATGAAGTGCCACGTGCAGATATACCGGAAGAGATTGATCTAAAAGTTGGTCTTGAGTTGACAGCGCAGGGGCCGGATGGAAATTCTTATGTTTTATCAATAAAAGAAGTAAATGAAGAGACTGTTACTGTAGATGCAAATCACCCAATGGTAGGGAAGAACCTGAATTTTGAGCTGGAAATGGTGGACATTGCACCGCAAAAATAAGATCGACTCTTATTTTGTGGATAAAAACCCCATTGCTAAGTATTAGCAATGGGGTTTTTCTTGTTAGGGAATGAGTGCAGGTATCTAGTTAGATTTAGACTATATTTTCTTTATTAAAGTAGGAATTCTGCTTCTTGATGCTTCTAAGTGCTGATTGGTTATATTGAATTAAAGAAGCTATCAAAATAAAAGGTAAGTTTAGAATATAAAATGGCTATGTTATTGAATGAGGCAATTAATGTCAGATGATATTCAGCAAACCAATTGGTTAGTTCCCATTTTTATTGCCATTGTGTTGGCTGCCCCTGGATGGTATTTGTACTACGACACATCTACAAAAACTGAACTAAAGGCCAAAAGAGACTTATTTAAAATACAACGTCTTGAAAAAAAACTAGGTATAGTTCGTGAAAATGCGGCATCTGATTACTCTAATTGGAGAAGGCGTTTTCAAGATGCAAATCAAGCCCTGATTACAGCAAATGCCAAGCTTAGATCTGTAAAATCTGAATTAGAAAAAATGAGTTCTGAGCCTATTGCTACTAAAGATATAGCAAGTGATTTTAAAACTGCTCAAGCTGATCTTGAAGAGCAACTCGAGAGCAGCAACAGATCCAATGCGGAGTTAATGGTTAAACTCAAGGAACAAAACTCTAGGGTCTCAGCGTTAACCAATGAGCTTGCGCAAGCAAAAAGTGAATATATAAAAGCTCAAGAAAAGCTTGTTGCTATTCAAAAAGCCAATCAGAAAGCCCAATCTCAAATTACTCAAGATTCAGAAAAGCTTGATGGGGCAGTAAGCCAAGCCGATGTCTATAAAAAGCAAAACTTGCAGCGGCAGGCCATAAATAGACAGCTAAGTGAGGAGCATGCACAGCTGAAGCTCGAATTTGAACAACTGAAGCAAGTTTTGTCTCAAGAGGTAAAAAAGAAAGAAGTTGAGATTTTAACCCTTGCAGATAACTCTACTGTTATACGATTACAAAGCAATATTCTATTTGATAGTGCATCAGCTCTTTTGAAGGATGAAGCAAAACCAGCATTGGATCAAATTGCTATGGCATTACAGGGTTTGTCTTATCAAAAGGTCAGTATAGAGGGGCACACTGATGCACTTCAGATTGTCGGCCAAGAGGAGTGGCACTTTATAAGTAATTGGGAGCTCTCAGCGGCGCGTGCGGCGGCGGCTGTGCGATACCTTCTTTACTCTAATAAACAGCTGGATGCTACAAAGATGCAGATTGTGGGGCATGGCGCCTATTCCCCAGTAGCTGATAATGCAACACTGGAAGGAAGGCAGCTTAATAGACGCATCGAGATTCGTATTATCTCAAAAGAGCAGAGAGAAGAGGCACAGTAGAGAGATTTAAAACCCCTGGTTCAGCATGTATGCTGAACCAGGGGTTTTAAAAAGCAGAACTTATCTTATTCAGCTTTAGCAATTGTTGCTTTTTCGATCAACAGGGGATACAAGTACCCTGAGCCAAAATCTACGCCGGTAGATACGGTGCCCGTAATAACCACCTCAGCACCAACCTGAGCCGTTTCCTGGCTTGTAACGGTAAGGTCATTGCTGCCTTGCTGCCCTGTGCCGTCTTGCAGGTGAAGGAAATTACGATTCATAATTCCATTGTTTACCTTCACAACCTTGCCGCGGATCTGAATCTGCTGGCCTTTTAGTTGATCTTTTTCCTGGTAGACTGCTTCAACTGTTTTTGTAGCGGGGCCAGAGGCTAATGTTGCTGCTGAGCCAAAGCAAAGAGCGGCCGCAAGCAGGCAGATACTAAGACGCTTCATGTATGATACTCCTGGTGGATAATGTATGTTTTTCGGTGCACTGATCTTACAGATCAACGACTCTGGTGTAAATTAGCATGAATAATATGAATAGTGCCCCTGAAAATTCTGAAGCACCCTATCAGTTGCTAACTCCCAACCTTATCTTAGATGCACTAGAGGCCCAAGGGTTCCAATGTGATGGGCGTTTATTAGCATTAAACAGCTATGAAAATCGGGTCTACCGAGTGGGATTGGAAGATTCTCCTCCCATTGTGGCCAAGTTTTATCGCCCTGGCCGCTGGAGTGATGATGCGATTCTCGAAGAACACCTCTTTTCAAATGAATTAGCAGAATTGGAATTGCCGGTTGTCACACCAATTAAGGATGCTGCGGGTTCATCACTCTATAAATACCATGACTTTCGTTTTTCTATCTCGCCTAACTGCGGTGGACGTTGGCAGGAGATGGAGAATCCTGACCATCTTGCCTGGATGGGGCGCTTTATAGCGCGAATCCATGCGGCTGGCAGTGCAAAAGAGTTCCAGTATCGGCACACGATATCAATTGAACGATATGGCATTCAACCTTATCAATATATTCTGGCGAATAACTTTCTTCCCATTGAATTAGAGACCCCTTATAGGTCTCTGCTTGAGGCGCTTATTCCTCGCATTCAGTCGGCCTTTGAAGCGGCTGGATCACTAAAAATGATTCGGCTGCACGGTGATTGCCATTTGGGCAATATACTCTGGACAGATGCTGGCCCCCATTTTGTTGATTTTGATGATTGCTGTATGGGACCCGCTGTGCAGGATCTGTGGATGTTACTCTCGGGTGATCGTAGACAAATGACTATTCAATTAGCGGATTTGTTGGATGGTTATAGTGAATTTTATGATTTTGATCCCCGTGAGCTGCATTTGATAGAAGCACTGCGCACACTGCGAATGATTCATTATTCGGCTTGGTTGGCCCGCCGATGGGGTGATCCGGCGTTTCCAGCCAGCTTTCCCTGGTTCAATACGCAAAAATACTGGGAAGAGCAGATTCTTTCACTAAAAGAACAGATGGCATTGTTGGATGAGCCGCCTCTACAGTGGCAACTATGAGAATAAGCGACCCAGCCAGGATTTTCCTTTGCCCCCACCACTTGCCGAACCACCTTTTGTAAGTGGGCGAGGTTTGTTTGGTCGAACAATAACGTTCTTTAAACATTGTGCACAGATTTGGCTGTAGAGCCCTCGTGACTCTTTTAGCAGTGTTTCCCGGTCACGGACAAAATAGTCGTTTACGGTATTATTAAATGCATCAGCAATTGCCTGAAAACCCTTAAAGGTATCGGCAATTACAAATTGAGTAGCATCGTTCTGTAGAAACCCCAGCTCTTCAATCATCTGCTGGAATGTCATATCCCCTTCTTTCTGAGTTCCAATCAGGCTTTGGAGCTTTATCTTTAGAACCTCCCCAAAGCGCTTAAAATAATCTGGTTTATCATCGTTTGGGGCCGAAATTGTACGGTCTACAACAAGTTTTAATTCCGATACGCTTTGAATGAGATGGTAGGTTGTGAGGTCTGAGATGTATTCCCTCATAACAGAGAAATCAATCGTTTCATTCGAGTATGCAAGGAACTCTGCATTGGAAAATAGTATGGAATAGATCCGTATCCACTCAGTGATCTGAGTAGGTGATATGACGGTAGGGACGCCCAGCGCTGTTCGCTCAAGCTCTGTGAAAGTGGTATTGATGGCAGATTGTTCACGAACGGGTGAGATTTTAAAAACACCCTCCAGGTTTGAGATCTTTTCCAACGAAACTCGTACTTTATCTTCCTCTTCTGTACTGAGCTCTTTGCCAGCAGTTGTTAGTTGTTTTAGATACTCTTTTGTTTGGGCCAGTTCAGCCTCAATCATGCCGTGCCGAACCTCCATTTGACGTTCAGCTGAACGATATTCATCAACAAATGTACGGGCAAGACGTTTTAATATGGCTTCTTGGTCTGTATTAATCTCTGTAACCAGCTCTTCTAAAAAGTGACGTGCTTTTTTTGAAAGATCAGGATCCCCACGATAATTAAAATGGCTTGAAATGATAGCAAGTAGTTTTTTATGTTCAGCAACAGGCAGTATTTTTCTCTTCCAGAGAAACTGAAAGAGTTTGATTACACTGATTCTAAATTTAAATTGTTGACTTAAAGAGGGTTCTTGCCCGGTAATAGTGTAATTGGGGAAGAGGGAGTAGCTTGAAACTTCTTTGCCGGAGGCGGGGTCGGACTCAGCTTCGGAACCTGGTTCAGGATCTTTAACTGCTACTGCCCCCGAGTCGTTAAGTGGAGCTTCTCCAGCCTCAAAAACATTAATAAAATAGGGTTTAATTGATAAGTATCTGTAATTTGATTTGATCTTTGTATGGAGCAACTCAATCAGTTCAGATAGAGCTTTAACATTTTTGATTGGAAAATTGCTATGTTTTTGAAGTATGTCTACAACGACTCTGCGTCCATCTTCAATGCGAATCAGTTCATTTTTGTATCGGCTGACTAGATTTTCAGAAACCTTACTGGCATCTGTTTGCTCATGGCTTGTTCTTATTTCGTGTAGAAAATCATCAGGCGTTTTTGTACGGAGATAGATCTCAGAAACTTCTTTGTTGAAGCGTTTTTTCAGCTGCTCTGCAATATCAAAATAGTTGTCCTGGACAATGACATCCTTAGTCTTATTAAGCTCTTCTTCAATCTCTTTTAGTAAAGCAGCTGCAACATCTTCAATCTTGGTACTGGCCGCGCTGAGTTTGCCCTCTTTTACCAGTCTACGGTTTAGTGCAGGAAACTGCATGCTTTTAACCAGATCAGTGACGAGCTGAATGATGCCATCTACATCTCTGTCATCATATTTGGTTGTTAATTCTGCTTTAAAATCAATCTGTTCCATGAGTGCTTTCTTGATAATTATGGTTATAGGATCGAAAACCCGTATGAATTAATCACTTTAGCAGCATTATTGATATTTCAATAATTAAACATCTGCCTGAAGAATAAGGCAACTGTTATTAAATATATTATCTGCCACATTGAAAGGAAAGTCAGCACTGGTTTATTTGTGAACTCGATCTATCGAAACTATCGAAATAGATTGAAAAAGTGGCTGAATGTTTTCTCCGCATGGTTCATTAGAAATTATGAACCATGCGGAGGGGATGGCAGTTAGCTTGGGAGAGGGATTTTAGGGTCTTTATTGTTTCGACGATAGATGATGCTCATCTGGCCGATGGACTGAATCAGTTTTGCACCTGTTTGCTCGATAATCTTTGCAGATATTTCCTTCCGCTCATCACGATCAGCTGCAATACGGACTTTGATCAACTCGTGTGCATTGAGCGCAATATCAAGCTCTTCAAAAATGCTGGGCTTTAAGCCGTGCTGACCTACCATAACAACGGGTTTCAAGGAGTGGGCCAGACCTCTTAAATGTCGTTTCTGCTGTTCTGTGATCTTCACGTCAGTTTAATCCCAATCCAGCAGGCGTTGTTCACCCTCAAGGGCGCGGATCTCTGTAACATCCTGAGACATCTCAATAACGCCCCGGTAGTTTTTCTGCTCATCACGCACGGCAAAATAGCGGATGTGGATAAAGCGACCGCGCATGTTAATCCAGAAATCAGCATGATCCTGTGTGCCTGCTTTAAACTCTTCGAGGATACGCAAAACCTGATCAACAGATTTGGGCGGGTGGCAGAATTTCACTTCTCGGCCAATAATGTTGGCGCTGCGAGGGAAAACTCGATCATCGCCCCGGTTGTAAAAGACAACCCGATCATCTTCGTTTACATAGGTGATATCCACTGGCAGAAATTTGAAGATGAAATTGACCTGCTCTGGTGTCAGGTAGCCTTCATCAAAGTGATCTGCATTTTCAATAGAGAAGGGCAAATCTTTTTTGCGCTTAGGGGTGGATTTCATACGGCGAGGCTTAGGTGCCTCTTCCTCTGCAACCTCCTCTTCAACCTCAGGTGCTTCAGTGACAGCAGGGTAGGGAGGAGGGGTCTGATCCAGCATCCAGCCTATCTCCTCGTCACCGAGGCGCATGTCTTCCCATTCAGACTCTTCCAGCATGTTCATTGCATTGGGCAGGAGTCGTTCCTCTTCAACGCCAATCAGGCGCTGCATCTCTGAGACAACGTAGGGGAACATCTTGACTACAAGATCTAAATCATCAGCTTCTAATGCCTGGCGAACCTTTTTTAGCTCAGCCCGGATGTCATCGTGAAAGGCCCACATGTTTTTGCTGGGAGAATCCCATCCGTGCTTTTCCAGCATAGGGAAAAGTTGATTTTCTTTGCGTACAAAATGCAGCTCTACTGTGCAGAGTTTGTTAAAAACAGTGAGAAACTGCTCTTTATCCTGCCGAGGATCAAGCTTGCTGGCCTCTTTAAACAGTTTGCGCTGCAGGCGATTTTCTTCAAGATAGACTCTAACTGGGTGCCCAGGAGCGAATTGATTAAGTGAGTGTGAGGCAAGCTTCTCATCGATGACGGTATGATAAAAATTAATGACCTGATCATTGTTTTCATACCGGAGGTTTTCTCGGCCTAACTGGTTAAAAACCTCTGTAACTTCATCACCGGTAAGGCTTTCGCAGCTATCTATAAACTGCTCAACTTCCTTCTCAGGGTTTCCGCCTGTACACATTTGACGAATGATATCAGTAAGATACTCAACTTTTGACTCAGTAAGAAATTCACTCATAAAAAACACCGATCCTGCTGTGACCCTGAGCTAGGGTAAAAAAAGGGGGTCATCATAACAGGTCGGATAAAAACTGACTAATTTAGTCATGTTTTATATGAATTTAATACCTTGCCATATTTTGAAGATCTTAGTTGGGGTATATGAGTCGTGTGGACAAAAAATATGATGGGTTGGTTTGCTAGACTCGCTAGAGGGTTGAATATTGCCAGGGTGCAGAATATAGAAATGCCTGTCTTCTATTAACTGCCCCTGGCCATTGCTCCTTATATTATTGAGGTGTGCAGGATGCGAGGTTGCGATGACCTATCAGCTCATCATAAACCCCAAGTGCTACAAATACCTTTTGAGCTGCTTTGCTCGCGCTTTTATAGTTAGCGTGAAGCCCGTCAAGAGTTTCATAGCTGCACCATGCATCGACAAAAAGAAAGTCAGGGTTTGGTGCGGCTGCAAATGCTTCATAGTATTGACGGCGAACCTCGTTGTAGCCTGCTTCATCAATATGACCAGGCAAAGGAAAAACCTGTAGAAATCTGTCTAAATCCATGTCTTTGTAGTGTGGCATACCCATCATGACAATCTTCTCTATGCCATTGGCTTTTGCTGTAGTAATTTGATCATTCATATCACTGATCATGGTATCAACGGCTGCCTGATTAAAAGGCCCCCAAAGGAAAACATTACCCCAAAATGACAGCACCAAGGTTTTAATATGTGATGTGGGTGGAGCACCATTTAGAGCCCAAGTTGTTTGCGCTATTGCCTTTTCAATTTGTGCAGATCCAGTTGAGGAGACAGCACCTGCATTACCATAGTTGAGCCAGTGATATTTCTTGTCAGTTAGAGTGGCAATGTGGTCTACCCATGTTTTATAAAGGCCACCCATATACCAGAGGCCAGCTAGCGGGTGATCTTCAGCAGGCTGACCATTCTGTAGTGACCCACCAATTACGATACCTACCTCCACATCAGGCACATCAACAAGGTCTGCCCGAGCGGTAGATGCGATGGTAAACAATACAAAAAACATTGAGAACAGAATGATTTGAGGCGTTGTCTTCACGTTACAATAAGTCATATTATTGCTCCATTTTTCCATTGTAGATTGGTTTTATTCCTTGCCACTTCCCAAAATTTATTCCCAGATTGGATATGGTAGGTAACCTAAGTCCTGCTACCTACTTGGGAATATTGTCGGAAGCTTGGCTAGGAATATGTTGATGGGGTTATCTTTAACCCGGTTAACATGATGCCCAATAAACATTGCGGCAATTGTGGAAATTACTTAAGCAACAAATTAAAAATGATAAATGTTGTTAAGCTTGCTTGTTGTAGATGCAATTGCTTTTCTGAAAACAACATATATCGCTGCATTGTCATAAGCGACTCAAAAATATTTTGGACATTAACTGGAGCGATAATGCGTCTACTTTCTAGGCAAATTGCTAAAGTAATGTGGAGGCTGGGTCGCTATTAAAATACATAATTTAGAGGCTAAAAATAGAGAATGTAGGACTTGGTAATATGCTGAATCGTTTAACGTTATGTATCAATAAAAATAGAACATAAGATGTTTACTGTAGCTGGTTGCCCTCAATTGATTCAGAAAAATCAATGAAAATTACCATAGCCTATATTGGCATGATTCTAATAACAGCAACTACTCCACTTGCAGTTCAATGGAGTGGACATGGATCAGGTTTTTTATTTGGGATTACTAGCCGCATTGTATTAAGTGCACTATTGGCAGTTGTGTTATTGAGTGTATTTCGTCTCCCTATGGTATGGACTAAACAAGCTTGCCAAAGTTATGTTGTTGCAGGTGTTGGTCTCTTTTTATCCATGCTGGCCATTCACTGGTCTGCTCAATATATTCCCTCTGGATGGATTGCCGTTATCTCTGGGCTTGCTCCAATTACAACAGGCGTGATGGCTGTTATGTGGATGAATGAGCCATCTTTTACTATCTCAAAGTTGCTAGGCATTGCTTTTGGAATAGGTGGTTTGATAGTGATTTTTGGCCAAAGCATAATGATAAGTGAATTAGCCTTATATGGTGTTGCGGGCATGCTTTTAGCCGTACTAAGCCGGTCAGTCAGCGCAGTCTGGCTTAAGCGCATCCATACACCTTTGAATGGACTTGTATTGGCAAC
>Ga0316190_10000252_pt1 | contig 35965 bp, 31 predicted proteins | sample Eddworburrow2_MG_FD_204929 | JGI IMG/M metagenome (GOLD analysis project Ga0316190, IMG submission 204929) | Coastal sediment microbial communities from Maine, United States - Eddy worm burrow 2 | ecosystem: Environmental > Aquatic > Marine > Coastal > Sediment | place: USA: Maine | collected...
TTAAGCATCATCAGCACAGCAAGCCGCTTTACCTGGATTTCGATAATCCTGCGGCCACCATTTCAGAGGCGGCATTGGAAGAGAGTTGCCCTATCAGTGTTGAAGCACTGGATCTTTTTATCAGCTTCTATGGTGCAGAGGCAGGTAATCTGGCGCTAAAACAGAAGGCTACCGGGGGTGTTTTCATCGGTGGTGGAATTGCTCCCAAGATACTGCCAAAGCTTCAAGGAGAGAGATTCCTGCAAGCCTTTCACGATAAAGGGCGGATGGAATCACTGCTCCAGGGTATGCCAGTTAAAGTTATCCTGGATAACAAAGTGTCACTCTATGGGCCAGGCCGTTATGCCATGGCTCAGCTTTAGATAACAGATTGGATTATGCCTCGTCTGTTTATCTCACTTGGCGCACTCAACTGTCTCCTCAGCGTTGCGCTGGGGGCATTTGGTGCGCACATGCTTGAAGGCCGTCTTACAGCAGATCTATTTGCCATCTACCAAAAGGCAAGCCTGTACCATATGCCACACGGTCTTGGGCTGATTCTGGTTGGGATGCTGGGGCTGCACAAAGACTCGCACTTGATTCGTGCTTCAGGTTGGTTGCTGCTGATTGGTATTCTGCTGTTTTGCGGCAGCCTCTATACCCTGGGGCTGACCGGCATTCGCTCACTCGGCATCATTACACCCTTTGGCGGTACTGCTTTTCTTGCGGGCTGGCTGTGCCTTTGCATTGCTGCGTGGCGATTGCGTTAAATCTGGAAATGTCAGGGATGACCCATCCAGGTAACAGCTATTTTCTCCAGTAGGCAGGGCTTAGCACCACAAGCAGGGTGAAAATCTCCAGTCGCCCCAAAACCATAGCGAAGCAGAGGATCAGCTTGGCTGGGTCGCTCAGGCTAGCATAATTAAGCCCCACCTCACCCAGGCCTGGCCCTAGATTATTGATGGAGGCTGCCACTGCAGAGAAGGCCGTCATCAGATCAATTCCCAACAGCGCTAATGCCAAATACATCAAAATAAAACTTGCCACATAGAGAGAGAAATAGCCCCAAATTGCTTCCACTACCCGTGTGGATATTGTCTTGCCTCCGAGACGGATAGGGGTTTGGGCGCTGGGGTGAATCAGGCGAAAAATCTCCCGCAATCCCTGCTTAATCAATAGGACATAACGGATTACTTTAATACCACCGCCGGTTGATCCTGCACAGCCCCCCACAAAGCTGGCAAACAGCAGCAGGATGGAGATGAAGGCCGGCCAGCTTGAATAATCTGCTGTAGTGAATCCAGCTGTGGTGCCGATAGAGACTGTTTGAAAAATCCCTTGAGTGATGGATTCATCCCAGGCTTCATAGGTTCCAGTGGAGTGCAGTGTGAGAATCACAACGGCACAGACAACTATCATATTGGCCATATAGTAACGGAACTCAGAATCACCAAAATAAACCAACAGATTACGGTATCGGAGGGCCACAAAGTGCAGTGCGAAATTGACTCCGGCCAAGAGCATGAAAACTACGGCAATCATCTCGATTAGCCGACTATCAAAGTGCCCCATGCTGGCATCGTGGGTTGAAAAGCCCCCGATAGCGACAGTGGAAAAAGAGTGGCAGATTGCATCAAACAGGCTCATTCCTGCCGCCCAATAGCCCAGGGCGCAAGCCAGTGTCAACCCGAGATAGATATACCACAGTGCTTTGGCTGTCTCAGTGATACGCGGGGTAAGTTTGGTATCCTTCATGGGGCCTGGTGTCTCTGCTCGATAGAGCTGCATACCACCAATACCCAGCATGGGCAGCACCGCAACTGCCAACACGATAATACCCATGCCTCCCAGCCACTGGAGCTGTTGCCGGTAAAAGAGCAGGGATTGTGGAAGCGCATCAAGACCTACGATAACGGTAGCTCCGGTAGTTGTCAGACCAGAGACAGATTCAAATATTGAATCAGCCATCGACATATGAGGCTGATCTGACAGCATAAAAGGAAGCGAGCCTGTCAGGCCCAGCACTGTCCAGAACATGATCACAACCATAAAGCCATCACGTAGGCGGAGTTCCTTTTTTTGATTGCGTACGGGGCCCCAAAAAAGCACGCCCATGGACAATGTCAGCGCAAAGCCATCAAAAAATGCGATGGCTGCTCCATCGGAATAGAACCAGGAGACCAGTATGGGTGGCAGCATGGTTAAACTGAACACCATTAACAGAATGCCGAGGATGCGTTGAACGACGAATAGTTGCACTTTTATTATTGGTATCTGGTTATTTAGCGGGAAGATGATTTGGTAGTGGTTGCCTTAACCAGGATTTTAGCTGGGAAAACCACTTATGACTATTTTGAATTGCATGCAATTAGCTGCTTCACCAGTGAGATGCCAGCAGCTAGTGACCGGCAAGATCTAAAAAGGGTTTTATCGAGAGTGTTAACACCAGTGCTATAACTCCCATGTAGATAAGAAAACGGAAGGGATTTTCCTTTATCACATCAATCATCGTCCGCTCCCTGCCTTCTCTAACCTGCTCATCATACTCTGCTCTAACCCTGGCCAAACGGTTTTTTTCATACGTTTTGATCAGTGCTTTGGCTTCTGCCAATTGTGCCTCATCCTTTAACCAGATTCCGGCAAGTGAAATCCCCCAATTACCGGCAGAGGTCTCATAAAATTCAATTGCGTTATCTGCCAATAGCTTACGGATATCGTCCGCCTCATCATCAGGTACACTTCTTAATCGAAACAGCAGGGTCGACATAAAACAACTCAAAAAATAGAAGGTTTGCAATAAGACATTTAGAACCACAGGATAGTTGGATTGACCGATTCACTCAATCACTCTTGTTTATTAATACAAAGGCTACACTCTCTACCTTAAAAATCTTTATATTTCATATGCTTTCCTGATTTGCTCAGCAACATATCAAGCTAGCAAGGCTGTGAAGATAATCTATACTAACTCTGATAGGGAGAGGGTGATTTTGACTTAAGTCAGCAAAGTTAATTGCCTCATTTTAATAGTAACTGAATAATTAAAATAGCAATGGATTCAAGTACTCAACCATCTACAAGTCTGTTTCATAGCAAGACAGAAGTTGCCATTCCTATAGTGGCAGCCCTTTTTATGGTTGCTACGGAAGCATATAGCTACCCGCTATTCCACACTATTGCAGAATTATTTGCCATTACTGTAGCCATTACCATGTTTGTGGTTGCATGGCATACCTATTCATTTACCCGTAACCACTTTTTGACCTATCTAGGTATTGGCTATTTTTGGGTTGCCTGCATGGATTTCGTGCATGTCTTGACCTACAAGGGAATGGGGCTCTTTAGGGGTAATGAAATCCAAACTACATTGGAGTTTTGGATTTTTGGTCGCTATTTTGAAGCACTACTCCTGCTCTCAGCCTCTTTTTTCCTCACACATAAACTTAAAATTAACGTTGTTTCTGCTGGTTTTGGCCTCTATTTTACACTTATAACTGCACTGTCATTAAATGGTGTATTACCTGTGTTGTTTTTCGAAGGAGAAGGTCTCACACCTTTTAAAATTAATAGTGAGTACACTATTATCGCTATTCTCATCGGTGCCTGGTTTGTGCTTTTTAGCAATAGAGGTAAGCTGGAGAAAAATGTCCTTCAACTGCTTCTGATCTCTATTGGTTTTACGATTCTGGCAGAATTTTGTTTTACCTCTTATGCCTCTTTTTTTGATAAATTCAATCTGCTGGGGCATATCTTTAAGTTTTTCTCCTTTTGGTGCATCTACCTCTCGATTATTCGCACCACGCTTAGCAAGCCTTACCAGGTCATGGCACGCGGTGCCAGCACCTACAATGCCATTGCACTTCCTACCCTGCTCATTGACCAGGGTGGCATTATCCATCAGGCCAATCAGGCAGCTCAGGATTTCACTCAGCTAACAGAAAATAAATTGATTGGCTGCCATTGCCATGATCTTTTTCATAGCAAGCAACTCAGCCAAGCAAATTGCCCCGTTTGTCATTACATCCATAAAAGTCAGACATTAGCTGATTTTGAGTTGGAGTTTTCACCTGCTAAATGGCAGCAATTCACGCTATCACCCTTTGGCTCCATGGGAGATTTAAAGGGTTTGGTGCATGTCTGTGCAGATGTTACAAAACGTAAACATGCCGAACAGGCACTGCAGGCCAGCGAACTTTACAACCGCATGCTGTTTGATCAAGCGCCTGTAGGGCTTGCGCTATGCCGAATGAATGGTGAGTTAGTTGATATAAATCCTGCCTATGCACAAATTCTTGATCGCACTGTAGAGGAGACTTTGCAGCTCAGCTATTGGAATATTACACCTGAGAAATATGCAGAGGATGAAGAGGATCAACTAAAAAACCTGAGAACAACTGGATATTATGGCCCTTATGAGAAGGAGTATATCCACAAGGACGGGCATCTGGTTTCAGTACGCCTGCAAGGCAGACTTTTGGAAAAAGGTGGTGAGACTTTTACCTTATCTGGTGTTGAAAATATTACCGAACAGAAACAGGCTGAAGAGGCTCTTCGGGAAAGTGATGATAATCTTATTAGAGGCCAGGAAATTGCCCATATTGGCAATTGGAAACTCGATCCAACGACATGGGAGATGGAAGGTTCTGATGAACTGTTACGCATCTTTGGTCTCGCTATTAATGAACTAAACTTCGCTACCTTTATTGATGCCATATACCCAGAAGATAGGAAATATGCCCTGACCTTTATCCAGGAAGGAATTGAAGAGGAGGCACCTTGGGAGATTGAATATCAATTGCTATTAAATGATGGCACTAAGAAGTGGGTATATACAGCTGGTGAACCTAAATTAGATGAATATGGAAAAACAAAACATATTGTAGGGATCACTCAAGACATCACTGAACGTAAACTTGCAGATAAAATGCTGCGCCGAACTCAAAAGATGGAGGCTATCGGCCAATTAACTGGCGGCATTGCTCATGATTTCAATAACCTACTGGGTATTATTATTGGCAATCTTGGGCTGCTTAAACACCAAAAGTTAGCTGATACAAAGGATAGCAAGTATATTGACACTGCCAATAAAGCAGCCCTTCGCGCTGCAAAACTTACTAAGCAGCTACTTGGATTCTCACGCCGACAAGCACAAAACAGCGTGCTTACCAATATCAATAACATTATTCAGGATATGGATAGCCTTATTACCCGCTCAGTAACCCCGCAAGTGGAAGTAGAGTGCCAACTAGCAGAGAACCTCTGGTTGAGCAATATTGATCCAGGTGATTTTGAGGATGCCCTGCTCAACCTGGCAATTAATGCACGAGACGCCATGCCCGACGGTGGGCAGTTCACCATCGAGACGTCCAATCAAATTTTAGATAAAGCCTATGCAGAGAGAAATCTACACGTAACTGCCGGTGAATATATAGAAGTGGCAGTGAGTGATACCGGAGTAGGTATGAGTGCAGAGGTGCAAGAGCATATCTTTGACCCTTTCTTTACCACCAAGCCACAGGGCAAAGGTACAGGATTGGGAATGAGTATGGTATTTGGCTTTATAAACAGATCAAAAGGGCATATTAAAATCTATTCTGAACCTGGAATTGGCACCACCTTGCACCTTTATCTACCCCGTGCATATGAAGAGGGTAAGGGTTCATTGAGCTCAAACCATCAAGTAAAAAGCAAAGTACCTCATGGACAGGAAACCATTCTTATTGTGGATGATGAAGAGGATCTTCTTGAATTGGCGCAGGAGTACCTGATGGGATTGGGGTACCAGGTGATTACTGCAACAAATGGTCCTCAAGCCCTGGAACAACTCTCAAAGGTTAAAGAGATTGCCCTTTTATTTAGTGATGTGGTGATGCCCGGTGGTATGAATGGGTATGAACTGGCAGAGCGAGCTATAGAAAAACACCCCAAACTCAAGGTGCTGCTCACTTCAGGCTTTACCAGTAAGGCACTGGCAAAAAATGGGCAAGCCCGCTTTAATGCGCGCTTATTGGCTAAGCCATACCAGACAGCAGAATTGGCACAACAGGTCAGAATGGCACTAGACTCAGAATAAGGGTTTATAAAAAAATCAAAACAGCATGAACTGTAAATCAATCTGATTTATTGAAGATATTAAATATTAGAGCAGGATGCTTATGCCCCAAAAGCGCCACATATTAATAGTTGATGATGAGCCAGATATTGGCGCATTTATCCGTGATGTGGCTATTGATATAGGATTTGAAGCTACAACCACCCATCATCCAAATAACTTTGAGCAGCTATATTCCAGCGATTTTGACATCGTCATACTTGATCTAATGATGCCAGAGCGGGATGGCATAGAGCTTCTCCGCTTCATGGCCAGCCAAGAGGCATCTGCTCAAATTATCCTCATCAGTGGTTATGATTCAAGCGTACTTCATTCAGCACAAAAATTGGCTTCGGAGCAAGGGCTCAACGTCATCAAGACACTAACCAAGCCTATCCTCTATGAAGACCTTGAAGCCTTGTTATCCAGCCTTCAATTCTCATCAGATAACATAAATGAAAAGACCCGCAAACTCTCACATACGCCAACTATCCAAGAACTTCAGCACGCAATAGCTCATGATGAGCTGCAGGTTTATTTTCAGCCAAAACTGGCTATTAGTACGGGTAAACTGGTTGGTGTTGAAGCTTTAGTTAGGTGGAATCACCCAGAATATGGCTTGCTTGCACCTGACACTATCATACCTTTGGCTGAGCAAGCTGGGTTAATGGAGGCATTAACATCTGAAGTGCTTCGGCAATCATTTCAACAGGCCAGTGAATGGCTCAAACAGGGATTGCACATCAACATCGCTGTTAATATGGATTCTTGTAGTTTTAAGGATTTAAGTCTTCCAGAGTGGGTAGAAGAGCAGGTCCAAAAATACCGACTACATCCAGGACAGATTGCTTTTGAAGTGACAGAAACCACTCTGATGCAGGAGTTGGTCAAATCACTTGATATATTGACGCGCTTAAGGATGAAGGAGGTGGCACTTTCAATTGATGACTTTGGTACAGGTTACTCTTCCTTAACCCAACTCTACCGAATCCCCTTCTCTGAGATGAAGATTGATCAATTTTTTGTAATGCATGCCATTACCGATGCAGAGGCGCTGGCAATTGTAAAAATGTCGACCCTGTTAGGGCATGAGCTGGGAATGAGCGTGGTAGCTGAAGGTGTAGAGACACAGGAGACATGGGATCTGCTAGCTGATATTGGATGTGATATAGCGCAGGGATATTTAATTGCTAAACCCATGCCTGCAGATGATCTTACAGAATGGATACTCAATCAAAATCAAATACATTCATAAAAGCAGGTTGGGCAAGTTGACAGGTTATAAGCTAAAGTAGGTTATAGGTAGCAACAGCTGGCCTGGTCAAGGCAGACTTAAAACAAGCATAATTGCGATGCATATTCTTATTGCGGAAGATAATAAAGACCTAAAAGCCGTACTGGAAACTGCGCTAGAAGTTGGTGGCTATACAGTGACGAGTGCGTCTGATGGTGCTCAAGCGCTGGAGTTGGCTAAGAAAACGGCTCCTGATCTGATTATCTCTGACATCCTAATGCCAAAAATGGATGGCTACGCCCTATGCCTTGAGCTAAAAAAAGATGCTCAATTAAACGCAACCCCCCTTATCTTCTATACGGCTACCTATACGAGCGATGAGGATAAAGAACTCGCCCTCTCTATGGGGGTCTCTCGCTTTATTATTAAGCCCGTAGAGATGGAAGAGCTGCTCAAAATTGTCGAGGAGGTCTTGCAAGAGCACAAAGATAAAAAAATACCCCCATCTGAAGATCTGGAGATAAACAGAGAAGCATTAGAAATAGTACATGCCGAACGTCTTATTAATAAGCTTGCTGAAAAGGTTGGTGAGCTAGAGAGTGCCAATAATGAACTGCAGTGGCATCGGGATCATCTTGAGCAGCTTGTTGAAAAGAAGACAGCTGATCTTGCCATTGCAGCCGAGGCAGCCGAGGCGGCCAATCAGGCCAAAAGTGTTTTTCTTGCCAATATTTCACATGAATTGCGTACCCCCATGCATGCCATATTGAATTTTTCTCAAATGGGTGCAGGAAAAACCAAAGCTGTGGGCCAGGAGAAACTGCAGCATTATTTTTTATGCATTGATAAAAGCGGCCAACGGTTACTGACCCTGCTCAATGATCTGTTGGATCTTTCCAAGCTGGAGGCTGGGCGCGATCACTTTACCATGGAGGAGCATGACCTCAAGGTACTGGCAAAAACGGTGACCACTGAACTTAATGGCCTGGCTGCCAACAAACAACTAAAAATAAATGTAGTCCCGACAGATGAAAGCACCATAGCGGAAGTTGATCCAGATAAAATCCTGCAAGTATTAAATAACATACTCTCAAATGCCATCAAGTTTACGCCCGAAGAGAAAGAGATAAAGATCTCTTTCAATTCAACTTTTTTGCTACCCCAAGAAGGGCCCTCTATACAAGAAAAACTCCCAGCCCTTGCTGTCAATATTACAGACCAGGGTATAGGCATTCCGGAAATGGAACAGGAGCAGGTATTTGACCGGTTTGTGCAATCCAGCATGACAGATACCGGTAGCGGCGGCACTGGCCTGGGCTTGGCTATATGCAAAGAGATTGTCAAAGGGCATAACGGGACTATCCTTGCAAAAAACAACCTTGAAGCAGGCGCTACTTTTACCTTTGTTATTCCTCGGCGCCAATAAATATAAAATATAAAGAAGCAAAGGAATTGTTCTTCTATGCTGAATCGATTTCTAACACTGTTCCTTCCTCTTTCAGCCCTCATAGGCTGCCTGTTGCTTGTCATTTATTATGCTGATACCGGCATTGAAGAAAAAACAACAGCAGTTTACACAAGCAAAACCGTACCTTTATTGCAGAATGTTATTAACGGTGAATTGAAGGCTGTTATTGCTGATCTGAAAATACTTGCACTACATCATATTTCGCATGAGAACCTGCATCAAAGATTAGAAACAGAGCAACTCAGTACGCGTGTTAAAGAGACTATGAGGCGTGAATTTTTAATGCTCTTCACTACCCATAAAACCTATGATCAAGTACGCCTGCTGGACCAATATGGCATGGAGGTTATTCGGGTTTCATTTGATGATGGAGGCCCCAGTGTTACACCAGAAGATGCTTTGCAGTTCAAAGGCAACAGATACTATTTTAAAGAGGTGATGAAGTTAAAAGTTGGTGAGGTATATATATCGCCTTTTGATCTCAATATAGAACATGGAGAAGTTGAGCAACCATTGAACCCCATGATCCGCCTGGGTACGCCGCTCTATGATGATGCAGGCCACTTGCATGGAGCACTGGTTATCAACTACCAGGGTGACAAGCTGCTGGCTAACTTCAAAGCTATATCTGCAAGCATGGCTGGACAGACTATGTTGCTCAATAGTGATGGGTATTGGCTATCCAGTCCCAACCCAGAGGATGAGTGGGGGTTCATGTTTAAAGCGCGCAAATCACGAACTTTTGGGCGTGATTTTCCAGAGGTATGGCAACGGATATTCAGCACGCCATCAGGGCAGTTCTATCATGAAAAAAGCCTGTTCACCTTCACTACCGTATACCCTCTTTTAGAGGATGCATCTACCAATAACATGAATGAAGGGCAATATTATTGGAAGATTGTCTCATACATCCCACAAGAGGTATTGCATGGCAGATCAAATGAGCTGATAAAGCGGCTCTTTCTATTGCTTATAGTGTTGATTAGCCTGGTTCTATTTAGCGCTCTGCATTTGGAGCGAATCTCCAGTAAAACATTGCAATCTGAAGTAAAGGCACCCTCTCCCTACTACTTTCTGCTCACTATGGGTATTTCAGTCTTTATTGCTGAAGCCTTTGTGATGCTCATTATTACCTTTGCGCTACCAGAAACTGCACCACTTATCGAAGCGCTTATAGACTCAACACTTCTGATTATATTGATCTCACCGATCCTTTACCTGTTGTTGTTTAGGCCGCTCTATCGGCATGCCATAGAACAAGTAAAAATTACTGATGCTTTAAAACAGAGCGAAACTCAATTAAAGCTTATCCTCAACTCATCCAGTGAAGCAGTTTATGGTGTAGATTTAGATGGCAAATGCACCTTCACAAATTCTGCATGCCTGAATATGCTTGGCTATGAAGATGTAAGTGAAGTTATTGGCAAAAACATGCATGAGCTTATCCATTATGCTCAGTCAGATGGAACGGATTATCCTATAGAAAATTGCCCCATTTATGAGGCCCTGCAGAAAGGTGAAGACACACACAGGGATGATGAGGTGTTGTGGAAAAAAGATGGCAGCAGTTTTTCAGCTGAATATTGGTCAAATCCCATTATTCAGGATGGCAAGCGTATAGGTGCCGTTATAAATTTTCTTGATATTACAGAACGGAAAACAACTGAAATCACATTACAAGCAGCTAAGGAAGCTGCTGAAAGTGCCAATCAGGCTAAGAGCGAATTTCTGGCCAACATGTCTCATGAGTTACGTACTCCCATGCATGCCGTGCTAAGTTTTTCCAGTATGGGTGAAGATAAGAGCCGCTCCCTTCAAGATGAAAAGCTCCAGCGTTACTTCTCTTGTATCAATGAGAGTGGTGAGCGCCTGTTAAGCCTCCTCAATAACTTGCTGGATCTTGCCAAGCTGGAAGCAGGGCAGGTGCAGCTCAATATAACGCAGTGTGTCCTCAAAGAGATTGCACACCGGGCTGTCACAGAGCTCAGTGAACTTATACGTAATAAATCACTGAATCTGGAGATGATGGCAAATACAGATACCACAGCTGATTGTGACGATGAAAAGATCCTTCAGGTTATCTATAACCTACTATCCAATGCCATCAAATTCACGCCAGAAAATGGGCATATCAAGATGCTGTTTTCAGATGCCAAGCTGGAATCAGGAACCAGTAGGGAGCCTCTATCTGCCATTGCCTTTAGCATAGAAAATGAAGGTATAGAGATACCACCAGATGAATTGGATAGTGTGTTTGATAAATTTGTGCAATCAAGCAAAACCAAGACAGGCGCTGGTGGCACGGGCCTTGGATTGGCTATATCCAAGGAGATTATTGAAGAGCATGGTGGCACTATCTATGCTGAAAGTGCAGCTCATGGTGGTGCCAAGTTTACCTTTATAATTCCACGCGATTTAGTGAGAGAGGAAGGGAAGCCTGCTCAAAATTATTCAATATAGATACAGGAGCAGATGCGCCTATAAAAATGTCACGCCCACTTGGAATAGCTTTTCCACCTCTGGGATCTGACGCTTGTCTACCAAAAACAGGATGACATGATCCTCTGGTTCAATGACGGTATCATGGTGGGCAATCAGTACCTCTTCACCCCGCACAACGGCGCCGATGCTGGTTCCCTTTGGGAGCTTAATCTCTTCAATACTGCGCCCGACTACCTTGGAGGAGCTTTTGTCGCCATGGGCAATGGCCTCAATAGCCTCTGCGGCCCCACGGCGTAAGGCATGAACATTTACCACATCGCCCCGACGGATGTGAGTCAATAGACTGCCCATAGTGGCCTGCTGGGGGGATATGGCGATATCCACAGAGGTATTCTGCACCAGATCCACATAGGCTCCCCGATTGATCAGTGCCATGACCTTGCGTGCGCCCAGTCGCTTGGCCAGCATGGCGGAGAGAATATTGGCTTCATCATCATTAGTGACGGCACAAAATACATCGGTGTCCTCAATATTCTCCTCCAGCAACAACTCCTCATCTGCGGCATCACCGCGCAGTACAATGGTCTTTTCCAGCTCCTCTGCTACACGCTTTGCATTGGCAGCATTATGCTCAATCAGCTTTACCCGGTATTTATCTTCCAGCGCTGCACAGAGGCGCCGTCCGATGCTGCCACCACCGGCAAAAGTCAGACGTTTGAAGGGCTTCTCCTGGCGCCGCAACTCATTCATTACGGCTTTGATATTGGAGGCAGCCGCAATAAGGAATACTTCATCATCGGCTTCGATAATCGTATCCCCTTCGGGATGTATGGCTTGGCCTTGTCGATAGATCGCTGCCACCCGCGCCTCAGTCCCCGGCATATGTTCTGCCAATGCAGAGAGCTGATTCCCGACCAGTGGCCCACCAGTAACAGCTCTGACACCAACCAGCCGCACACGACCACCTGCAAAATCCAGCACCTGCAAGGCCCCCGGATGTTCAATCAGGCGTTGAATATAGTCTGTCACCAGCTGTTCTGGGCTGATCAACACATCTACTGGTAGCGCATCATGAGTAAACAGATGTGGATAGTTGAGATAGCCAAGTTCACGCACCCGGGCAATCTTAGTGGGAGTATGGAATAGGGTGTAGGCTACCTGACAGGCAACCATATTGGTCTCATCGCTATTGGTAACCGCGATGATCATATCGGCATCATCTGCCCCCGCCCGTCGTAGTACATCGGGGTGAGAGGCATGCCCCTGCACAGTGCGTAGATCCAGGCGATCTTGCATCTCACTGAGCAACTGTGCGTTGACATCCACTACTGTGATGTCATTTGATTCACTGGCTAGGTTATTCGCTACAGAGGAACCAACCTGGCCTGCCCCAAGAATTATAATTTTCATTAATTATTTCCGGTCTTTGATTTCCACACCCAAGGCACGCAGTTTTCGATAGAGGTGCGTACGCTCCATGCCAGCTGCGTGTGCTGCTTTTGTCACATTACCTGCGTGCTGTTCCAGCTGGTATTCCAGGTAGCTTTTTTCAAACTGCTCGCGTGCCTCCCGTAAGGGAAGATCAAAAGAGAGCGGCACTACCACTCCGGCGCCCGATGTTTGCTCCCATGCCCCCATAGCCGATTCAACCTCATCAATAGAGACCTCTCCAGCTGAGCCTAGAATCAACAACCGCTGCACCAGATTTTTTAATTCCCGGATATTGCCATGCCAGGCATGGTTACGCAGAAAGTTCTGTGCCCCCATATCAAAATGCCGGTAGGAGAGCTTTTCATGCGCGACATAAAAATCGACATAGTAGTTGAGTAACTCCGGGACATCTTCCCGGTGATCCCGCAGTGCAGGAACATGTAGGGGAACCACATTGAGATGGTAAAAGAGATCTTCCCGAAAACGGCCAGCTCGGACATCCTCTTCCAGATTACGCTGGGTTGCTGCAACAATGCGCACATCAATCTCTACCGGGTCAGCCCCTCCAACACGCAGGAAGGAACCTGTCTCCAGTGCGCCAAGCAGCTTTGATTGTGCCTCCAGCCCCATGTCGCCGACTTCATTCAGAAATAGTGTGCCGCCTCGCGCCTGCTCCAGGCTGCCATAGTGAACCTGTCCATCCTCCTCACTGCCAAATAGCTCCTGTGCTTCATTACCCTGGGTGATAGATGACACCCCCAGATCCACAAAGGGGCGTTCACAGCGTGCGCTCTGAGCATGCAGGTAGCGAGCAAAGGTCTCCCGACCACTGCCAGACTCGCCTGTAATTAACACCCAGGTATCATGCTGGGCAATTCGTTTCACCTGTTCTCGCAGGCGCTGCATAACCGGACTCTTACCTACCAGCTCCTGGGTATATTGCGTCTGGCGGCGTAACCCTACATTCTCTTGCTGGAGTTTATCTGCCTCCAGTGCGCGTTCAGTTGTTAATAATAGTTTGGCCAGTGAAAGTGGTTTTTCAAGAAAATCATAGGCTCCCAATCGAGTGGCCTCTACGGCTGTCTCCACTGTGCCATGGCCAGACATCATGACAATAGGACAAGGCAGTCCATCACCTTCAGCCAACTCTTTGAGTAGGCTGATGCCATCCAGATCTGGCATCCAGATATCCAATAACATCAAATCAGGTCGCCGGTCGCGCAAGGCTTGGCGTGCCGCAAGGCCATCTTCAGCTACAGCCACTTGATGCCCTTCATCCTCCAAAATTTCTTGCACCAGGCGACGGATATCCGGCTCATCATCCACTACCAGAATATAGGAACCGCTCATGCGGTATCTCTCCTCTCTTTATTAGTTTCTTTATTAGTTGTCACAGCATCATCAATCAAACAAATACACTCCCCCAATATGGGCAGGCGCAATACGATGCAGCCACCACCTTGCGCATGATTTTCAGCGCGAATCATGCCGCCATGCTCTTCTACAATCTTTTTTACAATCGCCAAACCAAGCCCTGTTCCCTTAACCTTGGTTGTGACGTAAGGCTCAAAGATCTGCCCTAGTATCTCTGCATCAAAACCGGGCCCATTATCAACTACCCTCAGTTCTACAAAATGACAATCGCCCACTATTTTTTCCTGAGTGCTGACCTCTACCGTTGCACCCTCATTTCCAGCTGCCGCCTCTTGCGCATTCTTTACCAGATTATGCACCACTTGGCGTAGACGTACTGGATCTGCCTCAATTTGAACCTGTGGGGCATTTAATTGCCATGAAAGATCTATCCCTTCAACACTATTACGATAGAGATCCATGACCTCAGCAATCAATGGGTCAAACCTTACCGAGCATGCCTTCATATCAGGTGGGCGGGCAAAGTCTGAAAAGGCATTAACCATCTCCTTCATCGCCTCAACCTGCTGCACAATGGTATGGGTTGCTCTATCCATCACCTCGGCATCTTTCTCTTCCATTTTCTTAAGAAATTTATGCCTCAATCGTTCGGCTGAAAGCTGAATGGGTGTTAGCGGATTCTTGATTTCATGCGCCAAACGCCGTGCAACCTCTCCCCAGGCTGCATCGCGTTGTGCCTGAATCAGGGCAGTAATATCATCAAATACCAGCACCTGCCCGGATTGTTCACCATCCGGTTGTGACATTGGTGTACTGCGGCACAGCAGCACCTGACGACCATCGTCACCAAACAGGGTTATCTCTTCACGCCACTCACCGCCTTTGCCTGCGAGTGGTTCAAGAATGGTGTCTACAAACTGCTGTAGCCGGACAGAGACTGTGGCTAGGTCTGCCAAAGGGCGACCGCTAAACTGATCAAGATCAACCTGTAGGATGTCATGGGCTGCCTGATTGGCTGTGCGTAGGGCAAGTTCTCTGTCCACTGCCATGACGCCCGATGAGAGCCGACCCAGTACTGTCTCAAGATAAGCACGTTGTGACTCTACCTGTCGCTGGCTCTGAGCTGTTTCATCACTGGCCTGAGCAATACGGCGAGTCATGGTATTAAACGATTCCACTAGAAATCCCAACTCATCACGCCATTTAGGTACAGGCAACTGGAGGTTGTAGTCACCTTTGGTAACTGCACGGGTGCCTTCAGCAATATTGGCAATTGGTTTTGCCAAACGCTTAGCTGTTAAAAATGCCACCCACACAGCGGTTAGCATGCTGAATAGCAGCATCAAAGTGAGGCTGAGTGTAAAACTGAATTTAAGTGACTGGCGCAGGTAGGCCAGCTCTTTATAGCGGGTGTAGGCTGCTTGTACCTTTTCACTCAACATCGCTATGTTGGTTGAGGTGGGGTAGATTGCCTGCATTAGAATAGAGCGGCCCAGTGTATGAGGCACCACAACCTGCACCAACAGATCAGCCTCTTCGCCCTGGGTGGTCAGCCCTACATAATGCTCACCCTGACGCGCCTGTTGAATGATGTAGCTATCTGTCCGCATTGGGACAAGTATTGTAGGGTCTTCATGGCTGGAGGCAATCAGCCTGCCAGAGAAAGAGAGCAGTGCCATCTCATATGCGCCATATCGCTCTCTTAATGCATCCAGGCTCAGCGCCATTGCCACCTCGGAGGAGTCAACTATCATGCTCATCGCCTGCTCGGTGCGCTTAAGGCGCTCACGCTTATGCAGATCAAGAGAGGCCTGGCTGAGTTCCAGCGCATCATCCATGGTCTGGTCAATCTGCACATCAAACCAGCTATCGATACCCTGCAGTAAAAACCCCAAAGAGTAATAATAAACCACCGAGAGTGGTGTCAGTGAAAGCAGTACAAACAGCAACACCATGCGGACAGTGAGGCGAGACCCCATCTTTTTACGTCGATACTGTCGTACCAGTCGCACTAGCTGCACGGTGATCATCACAACTAGTACAATCAAGCCAAAGATGCTGAACAGCAGTAGAGGGACATACAGTCGGTTAAGTTCAGATGAGTTCTGTACAGCTGTTGTCATCAAATGCAGTGCCGTCAGCAATAGCGCCAACAGCACTGTCATGGGAAGGACGCGGGTGAGAAACCGTTTGGGCGTCATAGCGTGCTGGTATCCAACAGCTGGCTCAGTGGATAAATATGCCAATCACTGGAGAGGTTCCAATCGGAGGTAAGGTAGGCCAATGGTCGTAATGTGAGCGGTAATGATTCAATATCCAGACTTGCATGTAGAGCAATCAGATAGGTTTCATTCTCAATAAGCTGTTTTTTTTCTACGGCAGACAATGCTTGAATCTCACCTAATGCAGAAATAGCAATATCACGGATTGCAAAGCTTTGTGAGCTACCTTGCTCCAGGTTTTGTACCTCATAAAGCCCGGTCAATGCATGAAATCTAAGTACCCGATGGAGCTGTAGATTGGCCACATTCTGCTCCCAAAACCAGGCATTTTCCCGAACCACTTGCAGTTGCAATTTAATGGTAAGAGGAATGCCATGTTCCAATGCGTCCAATACTGTTTTGTTGAACTCAAAATGGAGCTTTGCATCTATTAGATAGTGATCGTCTTGCAGCTCTATTTTAACCTGTTGAACTACAATGGGCTCTGCCCACAGCAGCCCGGGCAGTATGGCTATTAAAAGTAGCAGACTGTAACGCATGATGAGCCTATTAGAGGCGCTTTTCCAGTAGCGCATAATAGAAACCATCCATTGTCTGTTCTCCTGGCAGGATTTGACGACCGCAGCTGCGTTCATGCCCCCAGGTCGCCTTAATTGGAGACGCCTGTGCATCAGGTTGGCGCTGGAGAAATTGTGCCACTTGGATATCATTTTCATCTGGTAGCAGTGAGCAGGTGCAATAGAGCAATTTTCCGCCGGCAGCCAATAGTGGCCAGATAGCATCCAAAATCTGTGATTGAAGCGATACCAGTGCTGGAATATCCTCCTTGCGCCGTAGACATTTGATATCCGGATGCCGCCGAATAACACCCGTTGCAGAGCAGGGGACATCCAGCAGAATCCGATCATATTGCCGTTTGGCCCAATCACCAGCGGGCGTGCTGGCATCACCCTGGTGTAGCTCGGCACTCAATTTCAGTCGCTGTAGATTCTCTTTTACCCTCTCCAACCGACTGGCATCCACATCAAGGGATACCAGCGATGCCAGCCCCGGTTCTATCTCAAGAATATGGCAACTCTTACCACCTGGTGCAGCACAGGCATCAAGCACTTGCTGCCCAGGTTGCAGATCCAGCAACTCTGCCGCCATCTGGGCACCTGCATCCTGCACAGAGATATCTCCATCCAGAAAGCCAGGCAATTCAAGAACATCCTGTGGTCGCTCCAGTACCAGTGCTGTAGGTGCATCAGAGATAGCTGAAGATGCAATCCCCTGGCTATTCAACCGCTCCGCATAACTATCACGACTCTGATGACGCAGATTGACCCGCAGGCTCATCGGTGGGCGTTGATTGGATGCCTCGATAATGGCCTGCCACTGCTCAGGCCAGGCAGTTTTAATCGCATCCAGCAACCATGCCGGGTAGGCGTTATGGGCGACAGGGTTATTTACCAGTTCGGCTAGCAATTTATCCTGCTCTCGTTGAAAGCGCCGCAGTACGCCATTGACCAGCCCAGTTGCCCAGGGCTTATTCAGTGCTTTAGTGGCCTCTACCGTTTCAGTGACAGCTGCATGGTCTGCTACCCGCATATAGAGCAGCTGATAGCAGCCCATTAAAATCAAGGCGCGAACATCCCCATCTTTGGCTTTAAGCGGGCGTTCCAACAGCTGCTGTACCAACGCATCAAGACGTGGATACCACCGCATTACGCCGTAGCAGAGCTCCTGAATCAGAGGGCGATGCTCTGGGTTGGCCTTTTCCAGCTCTTTGCTTAAAACATCTGAGAGTGATCGTCCACCCACAACCTGATGAATAATCCGGGCTGCAAGTGCACGCGGACTGGATTGAAGAGGTGCCCCCCAGCCTTTTGCCCGCCTCTTTTGTTTATGTTCAGCCAAATGCTACTCCATCAATATTGTGGGCATTGAGGAAATCTGCCGCACTCATTGCGCGCTTGCCTGGAAGCTGTAGTGTTTTAATGCGTAATGCACCCTCTCCTGTTGCTACATCGATGCCTTCACGGCAAGTAGCAATGACCTGGCCTGGTTCTGCACTTGTGGTATCAGCCAGTGGTGCTGATTGCCAGATACGGATTACCGCTCCATCCAGAGTAGTTTGTGCAACTGGCCAGGGATTAAAGGCGCGAATCTGTTGGTTCAATAGCGCAGCGGATTGATTCCAATCCAAGCGGGCCTCACTTTTATCCAGCTTTTTGGCATAGGTAGCCAGTGTGTCATTTTGCGCTTCTGGCTGTAGTGTCCCATCAAAGATGCCGGGTAGTGCATCATGCAGCGCCTCGGCCCCCAATAATGCAAGCTGGTCATGCAGATCTGCAGCTGTATCTTCTGGCCCGATCGGGCAACTGCGAGGCAGCAGCATGCCGCCTGTATCTAACCCTTCATCCATCTGCATAATAGTGACGCCGCTCTCAGTGTCGCCCGCCAGGATGGCTCGCTGGATTGGTGCAGCACCACGCCATCGGGGCAGCAAGGAGGCATGAACATTGACACAACCCAGGCGGGGGGCCCCAAGTACAGCCTTTGGTAACAACAGGCCATAAGCCACAACTACCATCAGATCTGCCTGTTGGGATGCAAGTTCGGCCTGTTCTGTTTCACCTTTGAGGCTTTTGGGCTGATAGACAGGGATATTGTGTTCCAATGCCAGCAATTTAACCGGGCTGGCTGTAAGTTTTCGCCCACGTCCGGCGGGTCTATCAGGTTGTGTATAAACGGCCACCACTTGATGTTCAGAGTTTAGGAGAGCAGCAAGTGAGGCAACAGAGAATTCGGGTGTGCCAGCAAATATGATTTTCATGGCTAAAGGGTCAGGTTGGGAGCTGAGTCTCGGTAATAGTAGTGATTAACTGGGATAATTATGCAGAGAGGCTGTCATTACGCATCATCTGGCTGGCGTGCTTCTTTCTCCATTTTTTTACGGATACGAGTACGTTTTAGGCTAGAGAGGTAATCGATGAAAAGCTTGCCATCCAAATGGTCAATTTCATGCTGAATGCATACTGCCGGCAACCCCTCCAAATCGAGTTCAATAGGATTGCCATCCCGATCCAGTGCCTTAACCTGGATGCGTGTTGCGCGCTTAACCGATTCAGAAACCCCTGGTACAGAGAGGCATCCTTCCTCCTCTTTTTCCTCACCCTCTTTAAAGACAATTTCAGGGTTGATCAGACACAAAGGGTCATCATGTTGCTCCGAAACATCCATCACAAGGAGGCGTTTTATGGAATTTACCTGAGTGGCAGCAAGGCCAATACCCGGTGCCTCATACATGGTCTCAAACATATCATCTATCAACTGTTTGGTTTCTGCGTCCACCTGCTCCACAGGTTTGGCTTTGTTACGCAGCCGACTATCGGGATATCGAAGTATTTCTAGGATTGCCATATAGATTCAACTAAAATTTATAGTACAAAAGTAAGATTATACGCTAACATCATGATCATACAGGATTCTGTTTCATGATTTTGACTTTGAAAGCCTTGTTTATGTGGGCTACACTCAACCCGATTGACACATAAAAGAGACCATCATGCCTCATTTAAGCCTCAAGCTAACAGGATTACTGCTGGGTCTATTCCTATCCTGCGCAACATTCGCTGCTGAACCGGTAGCTCTTAATCCCGCTCACCCTGATCGCTACACAGTAGTCAAAGGCGATACATTATGGGATATCGCCGGGAGTTTCTTGCGTGATCCCTGGCAATGGCCAGAGGTATGGCATGTTAACCCGCAGATTGAAAATCCGCACCTGATCTATCCGGGCGATATCATCATACTCACCTACCTCAACGGGAAACCGGTCTTGTCTGTCCAGCGCGGAGCTGGATCTGGCATAGTTAAGCTCTCGCCGCATATCCGTTCAACGCCCATAGATACCGCTATACCTATGATACCTATGGGCGATATTATGCCCTTCCTGTCACGGCCTTATGTGATGGATAAAAAGGATATGGATGCCGCTCCCTATATTGTGAGCTTTAAAGAAGAGCGCATAGCTGGCAGCACAAATGATAAAATATATGTGCGTTCAATAGAGAGCGAAGAGTACAGTCGATATGACATCGTTCGCCCTGGAAAGCCCTACAAAGATGCCGACACAGGTGAAATTCTGGGCTATGAAGCCGTGTATATCGGCACAGCTGAACTTGAGCGCACGGGTGACCCGGCCTCACTCATACTTCTAAACACCAAAATGGAAGCCATTGCTGGCCAGCGCTTGATACCCGTTGTCTACGACAAAACACAGAAGGATTTTTATCCCAAGCCACCTAACGAGCTTATCAATGGGAACATTATTGCTGTCTTCAACGGTGTAAGTCAGATTGGCCAGCATAATATTGTCGTACTTGATCGTGGTGCCGACGATGGCCTTGCTCCTGGCCATGTCCTGACAGTAGAAAAGCGTGGGGCAACCATTTTTGACCGTGTCTCCCCTGATCCTCATGACAAGGTGACGCTACCTGATGAGAGAGCGGGTGTGCTTATGGTCTTTCGCACCTTTCCTCGCGTTAGCTTTGGCATAGTTATGTCTGCTACCACGGTGATCCATGTGCTTGACCGAGTCCATACCCCTTAAGTGGCCATCGAGCTTACTTAACGGGCGTGCAATCAGCCGTAAGCAAATATTCGAAAGGCGATGCAAAGGCGTGCTGGTTGGCGCTTTTGCGTACTCCTGGGTTGGGTAGTCGAGGCATTTATCAACTGCTGGAGCAGACGCAGGATATCAGTGCGCTCTTTGGGAATCCGTCCCGAATACTGGAGGGTTTGACGCTTAAGCCTAAGGTTAAAGAGCAGCTACGACAGCCCAATTGGGCACTTGTTGAGCAGGATCTTGCCTGGCTTGAGCAGCCGGATAACCATTTAATTACTCTGCAAGACCCTGAATATCCGGCGCTATTGCGTGAAACGGCCGATCCACCTGCTGCACTCTTTGTTCATGGCGACCCCTCATTGCTGGCTCTACCGCAGATTGCCATCGTTGGCAGTCGCAACCCCACCACCTCTGGCAAGAAAACGGCTAAAGAATTTGCCCGCCATCTGGCCAGTGCTGGGATAACCATTACCAGTGGTCTTGCTGTTGGCATTGATGGTGCAAGTCATCAAGGGGCGCTTGAGGCTCATGGCTCAACCATTGCAGTAACGGGTACAGGACTGGATCGTGTCTACCCTGCAAGCCATCATGCACTGGCTAAACAGATAGCCCAACAGGGAGGCGCGCTAATCTCAGAATTTCCTCCCGGCACGCCTGCGAGAGCGGGGCATTTTCCTCGTCGAAATCGCATTATCAGCGGCTTAAGCTTGGGAACCCTTGTGGTTGAGGCTGCAGTGCAAAGTGGTTCTTTGATCACAGCCCGTCAGGCTACAGAGCAGGGCCGGGAGGTTTTTGCTATCCCGGGATCTATCCATAACCCACTTGCCCGTGGCTGTCATGCCATCATCCGGCAGGGGGCCAAGCTGGTTGAAACGGCGCAGGATATTATTGAAGAGTTGGGGCCACTCTTGCACACATTAATATCTGAAGAGCCCAGGACTGAAATTCCCAATAGTGAAAGCCATCTGGAAATTGATGCAGAATACCGCCAATTGCTTGAAACCATAGGGTATGATCCAGTCTCAATTGACGAAATAATTGCCCAAAGTGGATTGACCGCAGAGGCAGTTTCCTCCATGCTGCTGCTACTTGAACTGGAAGGATTCGTATCACCGGCGCCAGGCGGTTGCTTCTCCCGTACTGGCAAGGCCTGAAATGACCCAGATGTGCCGCATGTGGCCGCACATTCAAAGGAAACATAATGAACGAAAACGTCGTAGACATCCTTATCTACCTCTTTGAAAATTTCATGGACGCAGAACTCTCCTCACAGCCCAATCAGACTGAGCTGCAAGAAGAGCTAACAGAGGCAGGCTTTCCTGTGCCCATGATCAAAAAAGCATTCCACTGGTTGGATGAGCTGGCATGGCGCCAAAGGGACTGCCAACAAACAGCGCACACCAGCCAGGCCTTCCGCATTTATACAACACAGGAAGCCATTAGGCTGGATACCGAATGCAGAGGCATGCTGTTATTTCTAGAGCAGCATGAAATATTGGATCAGGTCAGCAGAGAGCTGGTTATCGACCGTGCTCTGGCACTCGATACCGCACACATTTCTGTTGAGGATCTTCGTTGGATTGTTCTGCTGGTGCTTATGAATCAACCGGGTCAAGAATCTGCCTTTGCACGCATGGAAGAACTTATCTATAACGACACACCACGGTATCTGCACTAAGATAAATTGCTACGCTCTTTTATCACACTACTTGTTTTTAATCTTAAACTCACAGGTTTGCACTTACACCTATGAATCTGGTTATCGTTGAATCACCGGCCAAATCCAAAACAATCAAGAAATACTTAGGTAAAGATTTCGAAGTACTGGCCTCATATGGCCATGTGCGCGATCTTGTGCCCAAAGAGGGCGCTGTCGATACAGCCAATAAATTTGAAATGAAGTATCAGGTCATTGAAAAAAATGACCGCCATGTCCAAGCCATTTCCAAAGCGTTAGCCAAAGCCGATACCCTCTACCTCGCAACTGATCCGGATCGTGAAGGTGAAGCTATCTCCTGGCATCTGTACGAGCTACTGCAAAAGCGTAAAAAATTAAAAAACAAAACTGTCCACCGTATTGTTTTCAATGAAATCACCAAGCGTGCCGTGCAAGAGGCTGTTGCCAATCCACGTGAGCTCTCCATGGATTTAGTAAATGCCCAGCAGGCTCGTCGCGCGCTGGACTATCTGGTTGGCTTTAACCTATCACCGCTGCTGTGGAAAAAGATACGGCGCGGCCTCTCTGCCGGGCGGGTGCAAAGCCCTGCGTTGCGTCTGATTGTTGAGCGCGAGCTGGAGATCGAGGCATTTACGGCCCGCGAATACTGGAGCATTGAGGCAGACACTCACAAGGATGAGCAGTCATTCAGCGCCAAACTGACTCACTACAATAATGAGAAGCAAAGCCAGTTCAGTATCACCGATGGAGAAACGGCTGCTCAGGCTGAAAAAACGCTACTTGCAGCAGCCAACGGCCAGCTGACTGTAGATAAGGTTGAAAAGAAGAAGCGGAAACGCAATCCAGCCGCTCCCTTTATCACCTCTACTTTGCAGCAGGAAGCGGCGCGTAAGCTCGGATTTACCACCCAGCGCACCATGCGCACCGCACAGCAGCTTTATGAAGGTATAGACATTGGTGGTGATACCACTGGCCTTATTACCTACATGCGTACCGATTCCGTGAGCCTGGCGCAGGAAGCGCTCGATGAGATACGCGAATTCATCACTGAGCGTTACGACGATAAACAGCTGCCAGCCCAACCCCGAACATTTAAAACCAAGGCCAAAAATGCCCAGGAGGCGCACGAAGCTATTCGTCCAACATCAGCTAAACGCACCCCTGAAGAGCTAAAGGATGGCCTGACCAAAGATCAATACCGGCTGTATGAACTTATCTGGAAACGTACCATTGCCAGTCAAATGGTTCATGCCACTATTAATACCGTGGCTGCTGATCTTGGCTGCGGTGAAGGCAATATATTCCGTGCTACCGGCTCAACCATTGCCAACCCCGGTTTTATGGCGCTCTATCTTGAGGGGGTTGATGATGCCAAGGCCGGTGATGGCGATGAAAAGATGCTACCGCCACTTGAGCAGGGAGAAACTGTTCAGCTAAAGGCCATTCGCACCGGGCAACACTTCACAGAGCCACCGCCACGCTTCAGTGAGGCCAGCCTGGTTAAAGCATTGGAAGAGCATGGTATTGGCCGTCCTTCTACCTACGCTTCGATTATCTCCACCCTGCAAGATCGTGGATACACAGAGCTTGATAAAAAACGCTTTATGCCCACTGATGTTGGTCGCGTCGTTAATAAATTCTTAACCGAATATTTTACAAAATATGTCGATTACGATTTTACCGCCCGACTTGAAGATGAGCTTGATGAAGTTTCACGTGGTGAAAAAGAGTGGGTTCCCCTGCTTGAGCAGTTTTGGAGTCCATTCAAAGAGCGGATAGATCACACGGAGCAGAATGTTAAGCGCAGTGATGTTACGCACGAAGCAATGGATGAAAAGTGCCCCAAATGCAATGAGCCGCTCTCTATCAGGCTCGGACGCCATGGTCGCTTTATTGGCTGTAACAACTATCCAGAATGTGACTACACCCGGGATCTTAATGCCGATGCCAATGAGAAGGACGAGCCAGAGGTTGTTGAAGGACGTAAGTGTCCCAAATGTGAGTCAGACCTTATCATTCGACGCGGTCGTTATGGCAAGTTTATTGGCTGCTCAAACTATCCCGACTGCCGTTTTATTGAGCCACTGGAGAAGCCAGAAGACACCGGTGTAACCTGTCCAAAATGCAATAAGGATACGCTGTTAAAACGCAAGTCCCGCCGTGGTAAAATCTTTTTCTCCTGCTCAGGCTATCCTAAATGCGAATATGCCACCTGGAATGAACCTGTAGATGGGCCATGCCCCCGTTGTGGCTGGCCCATCCTAACCATTAAAACCACCAAGCGACGAGGAACAGAGAAGGTTTGCCCTCAGAAAGAGTGCACCTTCTCAGAACCTGTTGAAGAAGAGGCGCAGCAATAATCATGAGCAAGCCATTTGTAGCCGTTCTGATGGGGTCTGATTCAGATCTGCCCATCCTCCAATCCACTCTGGATGTGCTTAGTAACCTCAATGTTCCTTATGAGGTAAAAATCACCTCGGCTCATCGTACTCCCGATGCCACCCATAGTTTTGTAAAAGATGCTGATCAGCGCGGCTGTGCCGTATTTATTGCAGCAGCAGGCCTGGCTGCACACCTAGCAGGTACTGTTGCTGGGCTAACTTTAAAACCTGTTATTGGTATCCCTATGGATGCAGGTCCTCTACAGGGTATGGATTCACTGCTCTCAACTGTACAAATGCCTGGGGGTATTCCTGTGGCCTGTGTTGCAGTTGGCAAAGCAGGAGCTAAAAATGCAGCCTATCTGGCAGCACAAATCTTGGCCTTATCTGATCCTGAGTTAGCCATTTGTATTAGTGAAGAGCGTCAGGCAAATGCCGAAGCCGTAATAGCCAAAGATGCCAAGCTACAGGCTGAGCTAGGGAAATAATAAAACCCGTTGTGAGCGCCTGTTGTGGCAACCCATCTCTGGCAACTGCGACAGGCGGCTAGGCACTTTTGGCTGGGTGGTCTGATCGCCTACCCTACAGAGGCCGTCTATGGTTTGGGTTGCAATCCATTGGACGAGGATGCTGTTCAACGTCTGCTGGAGCTTAAAAAACGCCCCATAGACAAAGGGTTGATTCTAATTGCTTCGGATTTTGATCAACTCCGGCCATTCATTATTGAACCCGCACAAGAGATCATGGCTCCTGTGTTCTGCTCCTGGCCTGGCCCCACTACCTGGCTCCTTCCGGCTGCACCCAGGGTTCCCAAATGGCTAACCGGTAGATACCGCTCGATTGCAGTCCGGGTTACAGCTCATCCTCTAGCTGCAGAATTGTGCCGCGCCTGTGAATCGCCTCTTATCTCAACCAGTGCCAATATTAGTGGTCATCAACCCGCAAAGAACTCCTTAACACTCTATAAGCAGTTTGATGGACAGATCGACTTTATCCTCAACGGAAATGTGGGGCCACTAAAGCAACCCACGCCCATTCAGGATGCCATAAGTGGTACGCTTATCCGTAAATAAACACAAAAAAAACCCGTCCGGGGAGAGTGGACGGGTAAATAAAGCGCCTAGTTAGCGCCGGAGGAGTACGGTTTGCTTCCTATCAATCAAGGTTGATTGATCAAAGCTAAAATCTGGGATAAATAAAAACCTTACTTAAAACTCTAGCACATAATGCCAATTATTCGACATTTTGCGGAAAATTGACGCATCTGGTGAATTGCATTCCTCTGTCCTACCCGCAAAATCTAGCTAAGCTATTGATTTGCCGTTTAAGCCTGAGAAGTAAACCAAATAGCAAATTTAAAATGAGGGAGAGAAGAGAGGGATTTTAAATGAGAGGAAGCTCGCCAGCCTTAATAGCTGGCGAGCTTAAAATATTAGCGGGAGGCTTGGGCTTGTTGCGCTGCTGCTATGCGCTTGTTGTTTAGTTTTGTAACACGTTTAATCAAGCCATCCATGCCATTGCGGCGCACCTCTTTGGCAAAGGTGCTGCGGTAGTTGGTCACAAGGCTGATACCCTCAATAACCACATCGTATGCCAGCCAGGAGCCGTTCTTTTGGTGCATTCTATAGTTTACTGAAACAGGAGGTGCACCGGAGCGTTGAATCTCGCTGCGCACTATGACGTCTTCAGCATCGGCCGCATCGCGCCGGGGAATAAAATGGAGGGACCAATCACCAAATTCACGAAATGCAGTTGAATAAGTTCTTACCAGTAGGCGTTGAAACTGCCGCATAAACTCTTTCTTCTGTTCTGCGCTGGCTCGCCGCCAATGCTTGCCCAAGGCTAAACCTGATAATCTATTGAAATCAACATGTGGCGCAATAACCTCATTAGCCAACTGATAAACGTAAGCAGCATCGGTTTTGATACGTGCCTGATTATCTTTTAAAATCATCTTTAAGGATTCAGAGACATTTTTCACGGACTGTTCAGGTGATGACACTGTCTCAGCTGAAGTTGCAAATGCACAAAAAAATAGCAGCAGTCCAACAACTGCGCTAACCCCAGTACGAAACTTCGGTTTTAGATATACCATATTAGTTCCTGTTATTTCAGTGGCACCTACATCCTGCAGCGGCCAGCCGTAAAATATATTAACAGCAGCCAGATTGCCGCTTGGATTTTTAAGAATTTGCTTCGCCTTGGTAAACAGTTTGGTGCAAATCCTGCTGCTGAGGTATCGTATGTCAGCGAGAGGTTTGTAAGAATTATCTCATTTAAGATAAGAATGCCCCAATCCCAAAGCCATTAAAATAGTTTATTAAAACGCTAAACAATTATATCCCAGAGGTTGAATTTCATGCACCAAAAAAATGCTCATTTCCCAATCACTCGTATGCGCCGGATGCGCAGGGATGATTTCTCCCGTCGTCTGATGCGTGAAAACGAGCTTAGTCCCGCAGATTTTATCTATCCGGTCTTTGTGCTTGAAGGGGAGGGCAACCGCGAACCCATCACTTCAATGCCTGGTGTAGAGCGACTCAGCATTGATTTGCTGGTCAAAGAGGCTCGTGAGGTACATGCTCTTGGCATTCCAGCCATGGCGCTGTTTCCAGTCACACCTGCCTCAGCCAAATCAGAAGATGCCTGTGAGGCATTCAACCCAGATGGCTTGGCCCAACGTGCTGTACGTGCATTAAAGGAGACCGTCCCTGAGCTGGGGGTCATTACTGATGTTGCCCTAGATCCTTTCACTACTCACGGCCAGGATGGGCTTATCGACAGCAATGGCTATGTGATGAATGATGAGACGGTAGAGGTGCTGGTCAAGCAGGCTGTATCTCATGCTGCAGCGGGTGCTGATATCGTTGCGCCATCCGATATGATGGATGGCCGCATTGGCGATATTCGGGAGGCGCTGGAATCTACAGGTCACATCCATACCCGCATCCTGGCTTACTCCGCCAAATATGCTTCCAGCTTTTATGGCCCATTCCGGGATGCAGTAGGCTCAGCTGCAAATCTGGGAGCTGGCAATAAATACACCTACCAGATGGACCCAGCCAACACTGATGAAGCACTGCGTGAGGTTGCTCTCGACCTGGAAGAGGGTGCTGATATGGTGATGGTCAAGCCCGGCATGCCTTATTTGGATATTGTCCGTCGGGTAAAGGGTGAGTTTGGTGCCCCCACCTTTGTCTATCAGGTTAGTGGTGAATACAGCATGCTTATGGCTGCCGCCCAGCAGGGCTGGCTGAATGAAGAGGCTGTCATTATGGAATCCCTGCTCTGCATCAAACGGGCAGGCGCGGATGGCATTCTTACCTATTTTGCCAAGCGTGCTGCTCAGTGGCTTCAGGGTTAACCTGTTGCCCATTATGAAAAATAGCATCGATCGATATGCCGTTATTGGCAATCCAATTGAGCACAGCAAGTCACCACTGATTCACCATGCCTTTGCAGAACAGACGGGTGAACAGCTGGAATACATTCGGCTTCTGGGAGAGTCTGGGCGCTTTGCAAAAAATGTGGCTGATTTTTTAGCCACAGGTGGCAAAGGCTTGAATGTCACTGTCCCCTTCAAGGAGGATGCCTGGCAGCTGGTCGATGAGCTTAGCCCGCGTGCAGAGTCAGCTCAGGCTGTAAACACCATCATTCAACTATCGAATGGACATCTTCGGGGCGACAACACCGACGGTATTGGTTTGGCTCGAGATCTACAAGAGAACCAACATGCAGAGTTGGCAGGGGCTCGCATCCTGCTGCTGGGTGCAGGCGGCGCATCCCGAGGGGTTCTGCGGCCACTTTTAGAGACCAATCCCAAGCAGATAACCATTGCGAATCGCACTGCCTCCAAAGCTACAGCGCTGGCTTCCGACCTGGCAACACTTGGGCCAGTTGAAGGCTGCGGACTCGGTGATCTTGCGGGTAGCAGGTTTGACCTCATCATCAATGCCACAGCTGCGGGTCTTACTGATCAGGTTCCTGATATCCCAGATGGCTTGTTGGAAAAAGAGGGATGGTGCTACGACATGATGTATGGCGATCAACCCACCACCTTCATGCTCTGGGGTTTAGCGCAGGGTGCCGCCAAGGTTATTGATGGATTGGGTATGCTGGTGGAACAGGCTGCCGAATCATTCTACCTCTGGCGTGGTGTTCGCCCAAAAACGGCCCCTGTCATGAAATTGATGCGTCAATAGCGCGGCTAATGCTTGCTTTTACGGCGCTCTGTTACCCGGCGTTCTGTTCCATGCCACTGCTTATCTCGCCAGTTCAGCGCCCGTCGCTCATTACAATAGCTACGATGAATAAATTCGCGCACATCAAGCACTTGTCCATAACATGAGACGTTCTGCATCTCCTGAATCAATTGTTCGGCTTCAGCTTCGTTTTTTGGGGAAAATTGAGCCAGGAAATAGTGGAACTCTCGACCATGCCTATCCTGGCCATCCACACGCTTAACAGGTGCGTCAAAATCCCAGTTACCATGAAGCTCACGAATCTCATTGAATGAGATTGATGAAGGCAGATTACCAATAAAAACATCCATTCTTTTACCTCTCAACAGCCAAATGGCATCCAGATCCAATCTAGCTACAGTTTAGACGTTATCGCAAATATTTAAACCCTTTCCTAATGGGGCATTCTTTTCCTTCCCAATTGCATAAACCTTAAATCCAAGTTAAAAGCTTGACGCTCAAATAGGCATTCCCTATGCTGGTTTGCAGTTACAGGTATCAGGAAGCCGGTCAAATACCGGCACTGCCCCCGCAACGGTAGACGAGTCATTCTTTTGCATCAGCCACTGCACCCCCGGTGTGGGAAGGCGCAAAAGAAGGAGGCCATGCCTCCACTCGTGAGTCCGGAGACCGGCCTGTATATAATCAGTTCCTACTCATCGCGGAGGGCAATGAAAGGGCATGAAACTACTGTTCTCTCAAGCAACTACGTTGCGAACCGTTAGCCTGCCCCCTGTTGATCCTCCAAGAACTTAGACCGTGAGGATTGCTGCACAATGAAAAGTCGTGACAAACGCACCGGCATTACTCTGGTTCACACTGGGGATGGCAAAGGCAAATCCTCCAGCGCCGTCGGCATGGTATTTCGTGCGGCTGGTTCCGGCATGAAGGTCTGTGTGCTTCAATTCATCAAAGGTAAATGGAAGACTGGCGAGCAGGCCGCCGCCAAAAAGTTCGACAATATCGAATGGCACGTCCTTGGTGATGGCTTTACCTGGGATACCAACAACCCAGAACAAGATCAAAAAACCTGTCGCGAGGCTTGGGCATTCAGCCAGCAAAAGATCCTTTCTGAAGAGTTCGATATGGTTGTTCTGGATGAGATCAACTACTGCTGCGGCTACGGCTGGCTCACCGGCAAAGTGATTGCTGACTTCATCACACAAGAAAAGCCACCCTGGCTGCACCTGGTGCTCACCGGCCGAAACGCCCCGCAGGAGGTCATCGATGTGGCGGATACTGTCACTGAAATGAAGATGATCAAACACGCCTTTGAACAAGGCATCAAGGCCCAGCAGGGTACGGAATTCTAATCAATGAATAACAACTCCATTCAGATCACTCCAGCCGAACGAGATGGTCTCTATAAAACCATCCATAATCGCCGTGATACCCGTGGCGAATTTTTGTCTGACCCCGTTTCCGATGAGGTATTGCAGCGCATCTTAACCGCTGCCCATCACGCCCCAAGTGTCGGTTTCATGCAGCCGTGGGATTTTATCATTGTGCGGGATCAAGCCGTCCGCCAGCAGATCAAAGATGCCTTTGAGGTGGCTCACAGTGAAGCAGCAGAGATGTTTGAAGGAGAGCGACAAGAGCAATATCGCACGCTCAAACTGGAAGGGATTATGGAAGCCCCACTCGGTATCACCATCACCTGCGATCGCAAACGAACCGGCAAAGCAGTTATTGGCCGCACCGCCAATCAAGAGATGGATCTCTACAGCTCAGTCTGCGCCGTGCAAAATCTCTGGCTGGCGGCTCGTGCCGAAAATCTTGGTGTCGGCTGGGTCAGCATCATTCACCACAAACGACTGAAAGAGATCCTCGGTATCCCCAAATTTGTGGTGCCCATTGCCTACCTCTGTATTGGCCACGTTAGTCACTTTCATGAAAAGCCAGAATTGGAGAAGGCCGGTTGGCTGCCACGCCTGCCGATTGAAGAATTGATCCACAATGACCGCTGGTAACCCGACAGAATTCCAACGGCTTAAGCCTGTGCTACAACAAATCCAGCAAGAGAGCTGTATTGCATGAGTACCCTGATGGTTCAAGGCACCACATCCGATGCGGGCAAGAGCGCCTTGGTCACTGCCCTCTGCCGACTTCTGGCCCGGCGTAATCTTTCTGTCGCACCTTTCAAACCACAGAATATGGCGCTCAACAGCGCCGTTACTTCCGATGGCGGGGAGATCGGCCGCGCTCAGGCAGTGCAAGCACAGGCAGCCAATATCCCATGTCACACCGACATGAATCCCGTACTCCTGAAACCCAACAGCGACACCGGCGCTCAAGTCATCATTCAGGGAAAAGCCATTTCCACACTGGAGGCACAGAGCTACCATAACTACAAACAGGTGGCCATGTCTGCCGTACTGGAGTCCTACCAGCGGCTGGCCGGGCAGTATCAGAGCATCATTGTGGAGGGAGCAGGAAGCCCGGCAGAGATTAATCTACGTGAAAACGATATTGCCAACATGGGTTTTGCTGAGGCGGTGGATTGTCCGGTTATCCTGATTGCTGACATTAACCGGGGTGGTGTCTTCGCTCATCTGGTCGGCACCCTGGAGCTGCTCAGTGAGTCGGAGCGGGCACGGATAAAGGGCTTTGTCATCAATCGCTTTCGTGGTGATATCAGCTTGCTGCAAAATGGCCTGGATTGGCTGGAACAGCGCACTGGCATACCGGTACTTGGGGTGCTGCCCTATCTTCACCGGCTACACTTAGAAGCAGAAGACAGTCTCAACCTCGATGCCGTCACTGCCAGCCAAGATGGCCTCAAAGTGATTGTTCCATCACTGCCACGGCTCAGCAATCACACCGATTTTGACCCTCTGCTGCTGCACCCGCAGGTGGATCTACAGATCATCCACAAAGATCAACCCATGCCACCTGCTGATCTAATTATTCTGCCCGGTAGCAAGAGTGTTCGCGCAGACCTGACTGCATTGAGAGAGCAGGGTTGGGATCAGGCCATCCGGCGCCACCTGCGTTATGGCGGAAAAGTGCTGGGTATCTGTGGCGGTTTCCAAATGCTGGGGCAATCGATTGATGATCCCGATGGTATTGAAGGTAAAGCTGGAAAAACTTGCGGGCTTGGGCTGCTGGAGATGCAGACCACCTTACAGCCGGAAAAGCAGCTGCATAATGCCACTGGACAGCTGCTGCTGGAAGATACCACTATCAGTGGCTATGAGATTCATGCTGGCCATACGCAGGGGGCTGCACTGGATCAACCGCTGGTTGATCTGGGTTCACGCTGCGATGGTGCGATATCGGAAGACAACCAAATCATCGGCACCTATCTGCACGGGCTGTTTGAATCAAAAGAGAGCTGCGACAGCCTGCTGCGCTGGGCCGGTCTGGCTGAACCGCAAAGCCCTGACTACCACCTGCAACGTGAGCAGGGGATAGACCGAATCACCGATGCCGTCACTGAGCATCTTGATCTTTCTGCGCTTGCTGAATTACTGGAGTTGAATTCCCTATGAAGAGACTTATCCTTGGCGGTGTTCGCTCTGGCAAGAGCCGGTTGGCTGAGAAATTGGCCCAAGAGTCCGGGTTGCCTACCACCTACATTGCTACAGCTACCGCACAGGATGATGCGATGCAAAGCCGCATCGACCACCATCAAGCGAACCGGCCTGCAACGTGGGTGCTTATTGAAGAACCCTATTGTCTGGCTGCAACATTGAAAGAAGCGGCAGGTGTTGAGCAGTTTCTACTTGTAGATTGTCTGACCCTATGGATCACTAACCTGTTGCTGCTGAATGATGAGGCCCGGCTAAAAAAAGAGTTATGGGCGTTACAGAACCTGCTTCCAACCCTGCCGGGTGAGATTATATTAGTCAGCAATGAAACCGGTATGGGTATCGTCCCAATGGGAGAAATTAATCGAAGGTTTTGTGATGAAGCCGGATTTCTTCATCAACAATTAGCCCAAATCTGCGATCAGGTCATACTGACCGTCGCAGGCCTGCCGTACTATCTAAAAGGTAACAACTGATGCAACTTGATTGGCTGACTGAACCCGCTGCTCCACTCAATGAACCCTCACGCCTGACAGCAGAAATGCGCCAGGGCCAGCTGACCAAGCCCCCCGGTTCACTTGGAAAACTGGAATCCATCGCCATCCGGCTGGCAGCGATGCAAGGGGTCACCTGCCCAACACTGGATCATGCCCATATCGCTGTTTTTGCCGCCGATCATGGCGTTGTTGATGAAGATGTCTCAGCCTTTCCCCAATCCGTTACCTTGGAGATGGTGCGCAACTTTGCTTGTGGTGGTGCAGCGATCAGCGTGCTAGCGCAACAGCTCAATGCCACCTTTGAGATTATCAATCTTGGTACGGTAGAAGATGATGAGAGCCTGCAAGGGGTGCATCACCAGCGCATCGCACCAGGCACCGCAAATTTTACCCAGCAACCCGCCATGACATTAGAAGAGCTGTCTCAAGCACTGGATGCTGGTCGCCAATCTGCAACACGAGCAGTGGATACGGGTAGCCAGATTTTTATTGGCGGTGAAATGGGGATTGGTAATACCACCAGCGCCAGCGCTCTGGCCTGTGCTTTAACGGATATGCCTGCAGATCAATTGGCAGGGCCAGGCACCGGGCTGAATCAAAGTGGTGTTAACCACAAGGTCGAGGTTATTCAGCGGGCGCTTAATCTGCACCAGGCGCATCTGGATGATTCAACAAAGATACTATGTCGACTGGGTGGATTTGAGATTGCAGCACTCACCGGCAGTTATATTGCCTGTGCCCAAAAAGGCGTGCCAGCATTAGTCGATGGCTTTATCTCCAGTGTGGCTGCACTGGTGGCCGTAAGCATCAACAAAGAGGTTAAAGAATGGCTGCTGTTTGCCCACAAATCAGCTGAACCGGGGCATGTTCGTGTGCTGGAAGCACTGGAAGCTCAACCCTTGCTTGATGTCGGTATGCGTCTGGGTGAGGGTAGTGGTGCTGCAACCGCGCTGCCTCTATTGCGTCTTGCCTGCGCCCTGCACAATGGCATGGCTACCTTCGCTGAAGCCAGTGTCTCAGAGAAAAATGGCTGAACCTAAAGAGCTGCTAATTGACCTGCTGCGCCATGGCGAGGCAGAGGGCGGCAACTGCTTTCGGGGTCGCACTGATGATCTGTTGACTGACCGTGGGTGGAAACAACTGCGCGGTGCCACAGAAGGCAAACCTGCTTGGGAAGAGATTATCAGCTCTCCTGCCAAGCGTTGTGCCTGCTTTGCTGAACACCTGGCTTCAACTCACAATATTCCCTGTCGTCAGGTCGCATGGTTGTGGGAGATGGATTTTGGTGACTGGGAAGGCATGACTGCTACCGAACTGGCAGCAACCGATGCAGAACAACTTAACGCTTTCTGGCAAGACCCTGTTAATCAGGCACCACCCAACGGCGAACCCTTCAAACAATTTCAGCAGCGCGTACTCGATGGTTGGCATGAAGCCATCCGGCACACAGCAAAAAAGATATTGGTGATTTCACATGGTGGCCCCATCCGTATTATCTTGGCAAAGATGCTGGGTATGCCGCCACAACATCTCATGCGATTAGAGGTGCCTCATGCTTCACTCAGCCGGGTGCGCATATCTACTGATGATACTGGTAATATCTACAGTTCACTAATCGGGCTTAACATAGGCACACATGATTAGGTTATTCACACTCATACTGCTCTGCATTTTATGCACTACAGTATCTGCTCAGACAGATACTAAAGCTGGTCAAGCTGTCTATGCACAACACTGTTGGTTCTGTCATGGCCAGGAAGGCAATGGCATATCTGATGCCGCTGCTGTACTCAAACCAAAACCCAGGGATTTCACTCATCCCAAAGCAGCGACAGAACTCACATTGGATAGAATTATCCACTCCATCACTACCGGCCGACCTAAGACAGCGATGCCTGCATTTGGTGAGACATTAACAATAAAAGAGATTCAATCTGTCGCCCGCTATATTAGCGATGTCATTATGCAAGGGGCGACAATTAAACGATTTTATAAAGCCCATTCTCAGGGACTTTCATATATCGATTTTACACAAATTACAGAACAGACTGATCTACGATCCTGCTTACTGCACTGTCACACCGATGAAAGCTTTATTCGTAATCGCTTGAAGGTGTTGCAACAACAATCGCATTCAAAAGAGAATCCATGATCAAACCCCTATTCATTGCCCTGCAACTGCTCACACGGCTGCCGGTACCAAACACAGGCACAGTAACTGATCGACAAGTTGGGCAGTCACTACTCTATTATCCCGTAGTGGGACTGATCATCGGCGGACTGCTCGCACTGGTGGCATGGCTCACTGAGGGAAGCCCAGACGCAGTACGTGCTGTGTTGCTGTTGATTATATGGACACTGATCACCGGTGCGCTGCATCTGGATGGCCTGGCTGATAGCGCCGATGCCTGGGTTGGCGGCTATGGCGATAAAGAAAAAACCCTGGCCATTATGAAAGATCCTTACGTGGGGCCAGCCGGTGTCACCATCATCCTGCTGGTGCTTATTGCAAAGTATGCTGCACTAGAAGCACTGCTGTCTCAGGCCAACTATATCGCATTAGTTTTGGTGCCAGTGCTTGCCAGAGTCATGATGCCTCTGCTCCTGCTCACCACAGACTATGTGCGCAAAAATGGAATGGGATCAGCTCTTGCCGCACACCATCCAAAATGTGCCAGCCAATGGATTATTTTCAGCTGTGCTCTGCTCTCTGTAATCGTAGCCGGTAACAGTGGACTGTGGCTGTTAGCCACACTAGCCATTGTCTTCCTGTACCTGCGATGGA